>ERZ1027256.175-NODE-175-length-32182-cov-11.584586_pt1 | contig 32182 bp, 29 predicted proteins | sample MGYA00519242_ERZ1027256 | MGnify/ENA primary metagenome ERZ1027256 (study PRJEB26926, sample SAMN06164394) | human gut metagenome | biome: ENVO:00009003; feature: ENVO:2100002; material: ENVO:00002003 | host: Homo sapiens | place: USA | collected 2012 ...
CCTCCGACCGCTCGGTTCGTAGCCGAGTACTCTATCCAGCTGAGCTACGGATGCAAATGGCGGTGAGGCGGGGATTCGAACCCCGGATGCAGCTTTTGACCGCATACTCCCTTAGCAGGGGAGCGCCTTCAGCCTCTCGGCCACCTCACCACACGCCTCTTACGAGTGCTTCGAAGAACTTGTTTATCGCTCATCGTCGCTGCGTGGCGCACATATTACTTTCTGAGACTTATAAGTCAAACAATTTTTCCCACACTTTTATCGTTTGCACACTTCACGCTCAATTAGTCTGTAAAAACGTCAAAAAGAGTGTTTTATCAACAGAAAAAACGGAAGTCTGACAGATAGCAGTAATGTAAAAAATATGGAGACTTAAGTTGAATGAACGGGAGTAAAGCGAAAAGACTATAGAGTGAAGGAGAAATTTTGAGGGTGCGTCTCACCGATAAAGATGAGACGCGGAAAGATTAGTAACTGGACTGCTGGGATTTTTCAGCCTGGATACGCTGGTAGATCTCTTCACGGTGAACAGAAACTTCCTTCGGGGCATTTACGCCAATACGTACCTGGTTGCCCTTTACCCCTAAAACTGTCACGGTGACCTCATCCCCAATCATGAGGGTCTCACCAACTCGACGAGTCAGAATCAGCATTCTTTGCTCCTTGAAAGATTAAAAGAGTCGGGTCTCTCTGTATCCCGGCATTATCCATCATATAACGCCAAAAAGTAAGCAATGACAAACACATTACATCTAAGCAGTCATGGCATTACATTCTGTTAAACCTAAGTTTAGCCGATATACACAACTTCAACCTGACTTTATCGTTGTCGATAGCGTTAATGCGAATGCCGTGAAGCGAGTCCACGGCATTGCCTGACGCTTATATTATTGCAATTTCGCGCTGACCCAGCCTTTCACACTGGCTAACGCTGCAGGTAAGGCCGCAGCATCCGTACCACCGGCTTGCGCCATGTCAGGACGTCCACCACCCTTGCCGCCCACCTGCTGAGCGACCATACCAATCAGTTCCCCTGCTTTCACACGATCTGTGACGTCCTTAGATACGCCTGCAATCAGAGAAACCTTACCTTCGGCTACCGTTGCCAGCACGATAATTGTCGACCCCAGCTGATTTTTTAAATCGTCAACCATGGTACGCAACATTTTCGGCTCAACACCGCTAAGCTCGCTAACCAACAGCTTAACACCATTAACATCAATTGCCTTACTGGAAAGATTTGCGCTCTCCTGTGCGGCAGCTTGTTCTTTAAGCTGTTGTAGTTCTTTTTCTAACTGACGCGTACGTTCCAGTACTGAGCGCACTTTATCAGCCAGATTATTGCTATCGCCTTTCAGCAGATGCGCGACTTCGCTTAAGCGATCGCTGTCTGCATGAACGGTGGCGATAGCACCTTCTCCGGTTACCGCTTCGATACGACGAACGCCTGCAGCAGTACCCGATTCAGAGATGATGCGGAACAGACCAATATCACCAGTGCGGCTGGCGTGAGTACCGCCACACAGCTCGGTGGAGAAATCGCCCATGCTCAGCACGCGTACGCGCTCATCATACTTCTCGCCGAACAGCGCCATCGCACCTTTCGCTTTCGCCGCTTCGAGATCCATGATGTTGGTTTCGATCGGCAAATTGCGACGAATCTGTGCGTTCACCAGGTCTTCGACCGCACGAATCTCTTCTGGTTTCATCGCTTCGTTGTGTGAGAAGTCGAAGCGCAGCACCTTGTCGTTAACCAGTGAACCTTTCTGCGATACATGAGTACCCAGAACCTGGCGCAGCGCAGCATGCATCAGGTGCGTTGCGGAGTGATTCAGACGAATACGGGCGCGACGAGCCTCATCAACATCAGCCTGCACAGCGTCGCCCACTTTCAGAGAACCCGCAGCAAGTTTACCGATGTGACCAATCGCCTGGCCGTATTTCTGCGTATCTTCCACCACGAAGGAGAAGTTAGCGCCTTTCAGTTCGCCTTTATCACCAACCTGACCGCCGGATTCCGCATAGAATGGCGTTTGATCCAGCACGACCACAGCTTCCTGGCCTGCATTGATGGCATCAACCGCTTTACCATCAACAAACAGCGCGGTCACTTTGCCGTTCAGTTCCAGATGGTCATAGCCTTTAAATTCAGATGCACTGTCAACACGGATCATTGCGTTGTAATCGGCACCAAAGCCGCTGGCTTCGCGCGCGCGACGACGCTGCTCTTCCATTGCTGCTTCAAAACCAGCTTCGTCAACTTTGATGTTGCGCTCACGACAAACGTCAGCCGTCAGGTCAACCGGGAAGCCATAGGTGTCGTACAGACGGAAAGCAGTTTCACCATCCAGCGTATCACCAGAAAGTTTTGCCAGCTCTTCATCCAGCAACGCCAGACCGCGCTCCAGAGTACGAGCAAACTGCTCTTCTTCAGTCTTCAGCACCTGCTCAACCTGCGCCTGCTGGCGTTTCAGGTCTTCACCCGCAGAGCCCATAACGTCGATCAGCGGACCAACCAGTTTGTAGAAGAAGGTTTCTTTCGCGCCGAGCATATTACCGTGACGCACTGCGCGACGAATGATACGACGCAGTACATAACCACGGTTTTCATTGGACGGCATTACGCCATCCGCGATCAGGAACGCACAAGAACGAATGTGGTCAGCGATTACGCGCAGCGATTTATTGCTCAGATCGGTTGCGCCAGTGACTTTCGCTACCGCCTGGATCAACGTGCGGAACAGGTCGATGTCATAGTTAGAGTTAACGTGTTGCAGCACCGCAGCAATACGCTCCAGACCCATACCGGTATCTACAGACGGCTTCGGCAGCGGTTCCATCGTGCCATCGGCCTGGCGGTTGAACTGCATGAAGACGATGTTCCAGATCTCAATGTAGCGGTCGCCGTCTTCTTCCGGACTTCCCGGAGGGCCACCCCAAATGTGGTCGCCGTGATCGTAGAAGATTTCGGTGCACGGGCCGCACGGACCAGTGTCACCCATCTGCCAGAAGTTGTCAGATGCGTATGGCGCACCTTTGTTATCGCCGATGCGAATAATACGTTCGCGCGGGATCCCTACTTCTTTTTCCCAGATTTCGTAGGCTTCGTCGTCGCTTTCATAGACGGTAACCCACAGACGCTCTTTCGGCAGGGCAAACCATTTTTCGCTGGTCAGCAGTTCCCATGCAAACTGAATGGCATCGTGTTTGAAATAGTCGCCGAAGCTGAAGTTGCCCAGCATTTCGAAGAAGGTATGGTGACGCGCGGTGTAACCGACGTTTTCCAGGTCGTTGTGTTTACCACCCGCACGCACGCAGCGTTGGGAAGTGGTAGCGCGGGAATAATTACGCTTGTCGAGCCCAAGGAACACATCCTTGAACTGGTTCATCCCGGCGTTGGTAAACAACAAAGTTGGGTCGTTATGGGGTACCAGGGAGCTGCTGGCAACTACCTGATGTCCCTTACTATGGAAAAAGTCGAGAAACGCCTGACGGATCTCAGCGGTGCTCTTGCTCATAATTATCCTGAAATCAAGCTAACGAAATATCGCCACCAGCTCCAGCGTGTCTTAACCGCCGGGCTGGTAACTGAAAAGTGGGAATAAGATAAGTTTTCTTGACTGGGAAGTAAAATACCGTATGCGTTCAGTCGGCAAAATTTCGCCAAATATCCTGGATATCTTCCATCAGATAGCCACGATAGAGCAGAAAACGCTGGATCTTAACTTTTTCTGAAAAGACAGTTGGCAAAGGTTCACCATATTTTCGCGTCGCCTGATCGCGCGCCAGTGCGCACCAGTCGATGTCACATTCACGCATCGCTTTTTCTGTCGCTTCGCGGGAAATACCTTTCTGATTCAGTTCCTGGCGAATACGCGCAGGTCCATAACCTTTGCGGCTACGGCTGGCGATAAAGCGCGCAACAAATCGGCTGTCATCGAGATAGCCATGTTCATGGCACCAGGCAATAACGCGCTCGTAATCTTCTGCCGTAGCATCAATCTCTTCTGGGCCATTTTTGCCCATAATCGGTGCCGCGAGTTTACGTCGCAGTTCTTGCTCACTGTGATCGCGCACCGCCAGAATGCGTACCGCACGATCCAACAGGCGAGCATATGCCGGGCGACGGGACGTTGATTCTGTCATGGCATATCCTTACAACTTAAAAAGCAAAAGGGCCGCAGATGCGACCCTTGTGTATCAAACAAGACGATTAAAAATCTTCGTTAGTTTCTGCTACGCCTTCGCTATCATCTACAGAGAAATCCGGCGTTGAGTTCGGGTTGCTCAGCAGCAACTCACGTACTTTCTTCTCGATCTCTTTCGCGGTTTCCGGGTTATCTTTCAGCCAGGCAGTTGCATTCGCTTTACCCTGACCGATCTTCTCACCTTTGTAGCTGTACCACGCGCCTGCTTTCTCGATCAGCTTCTCTTTTACGCCCAGGTCAACCAGTTCGCCGTAGAAGTTGATACCTTCGCCGTAGAGGATCTGGAATTCAGCCTGTTTAAACGGCGCAGCGATTTTGTTCTTCACCACTTTCACGCGGGTTTCGCTACCCACCACGTTTTCGCCCTCTTTCACCGCGCCGATACGACGGATGTCGAGACGAACAGAGGCGTAGAATTTCAGCGCGTTACCACCGGTAGTGGTTTCCGGGTTACCGAACATCACACCAATTTTCATACGGATCTGGTTGATGAAGATCAGCAGCGTGTTGGACTGCTTCAGGTTACCCGCCAGCTTACGCATCGCCTGGCTCATCATACGTGCCGCAAGGCCCATGTGAGAGTCGCCGATTTCGCCTTCGATTTCCGCTTTCGGCGTCAGTGCCGCCACGGAGTCAACGACGATAACGTCTACTGCGCCAGAACGCGCCAGGGCGTCACAGATTTCCAGTGCCTGCTCGCCGGTATCCGGCTGGGAGCACAGCAGGTTGTCGATATCGACGCCCAGTTTACGTGCGTAGATTGGGTCCAGCGCGTGTTCAGCATCGATAAACGCACAGGTTTTACCTTCACGCTGCGCTGCGGCGATCACCTGAAGCGTCAGCGTGGTTTTACCGGAAGATTCCGGTCCGTAGATTTCGACGATACGGCCCATCGGCAGACCACCTGCCCCAAGCGCGATATCCAGTGAAAGCGAACCGGTAGAGATGGTTTCCACATCCATGGAACGGTCTTCACCCAGGCGCATGATGGAGCCTTTACCAAATTGTTTCTCAATCTGGCCCAGTGCTGCCGCCAACGCTTTCTGTTTGTTTTCGTCGATAGCCATTTTTACTCCTGTCATGCCGGGTAATACCGGATAGTCAATATGTTCTGTTGAAGCAATTATACTGTATGCTCATACAGTATCAAGTGTTTTGTAGAAATTGTTGCCACAAGGTCTGCAATGCATACGCAGTAGCCTGACGACGCACCGCATCACGGTCGCCGCTGAAGCATTCCCGCCGGGTAATGCCTTCACCGCGGGCAGTGGCAAAAGCAAACCAGACGGTGCCGACAGGCTTCTCTTCACTGCCGCCATCCGGCCCGGCGATACCACTAATAGACACGGCGTAATCAGCACGAGCCGCTTTCAGTGCGCCTATCGCCATTTCCACCACGACGGGTTCGCTCACCGCGCCATGCTGCGCCAGCGTCTCTTCGCGTACGCCGATCATTTGCGCTTTCGCTTCGTTACTGTAGGTGACAAATCCGCGTTCAAACCAGGCGGAACTGCCGGCAATATCGGTAATCACTTTCGCTACCCAACCGCCGGTACAAGACTCAGCAGTTGTTACGGTTGCGCCACGGGCTTTCAGCGCCTGCCCAACCTGTTCGCTTAACTGCATCAGTTCACTGTCAGTCATCACAACCTCTGTCAGTCAAAAATTTATGCCGGACAAGATAGCACTTTCGTCAGGAAGATGGTGTTGGCGTTGCAATTTTACGAGGAGGATTCAGAAAAAAGCTGATTAGCCAGAGGGAAGCTCACGCCCCCCTCTTGCAAATAGTTACTGCACGCGCGCCAGCGCCACGGCTTGTCCTAACTGCCAGACCGCCATTGCGTAATGGGTGCTGTGGTTATAACGGGTAATGGTGTAGAAGTTCGGCAGACCGTACCAGTACTGGTAACCGGTACCGACATCCAGACGCAGCAGGCTGGCTTGTTGATGGTTGCCCAGCGGCTGCTGTGGCATTAAACCTGCCGCGGCAAGCTGCGAAATGCTGTACCTGGTTTTGAAGCCATTTGGCAAGCCTGGAGCCTGACCGTTTGCCATTACCGCGACCTGATCGCCTTTCACCCAGCCGTGCGCTTTGAAATAGTTCGCCACGCTACCGATCGCATCAACCGGATCCCACAGGTTGATATGCCCATCGCCGCTGAAATCCACTGCATATTGTTTGTAAGACGACGGCATAAACTGTCCGTAGCCCATCGCCCCGGCAAAGGAACCTTTCAGATTGAGCGGATCGTCCTGCTCGTCGCGCGCCATCAACAGGAAGGTTTCCAGCTCGCCAGAGAAATACTCCGCGCGGCGTGGGTAGTTAAATGACAGCGTTGCCAGCGCATCGAGGATGCGAGTTTTCCCCATCACGCGCCCCCAGCGGGTTTCAACGCCGATAATCCCGACGATAATTTCCGGCGGTACGCCATACACCTGCCACGCGCGATTCAACGCATCTTCATACTGATTCCAGAAAACCACACCGTTCTGTACATTGTCCGGCGTAATAAATTTTTTGCGATAACGCAGCCATGCGCCGTTCGGACCTGATGGCGGTTTCACCGATGTCGTTGGTGCCTGGTTATCCATCAGCCGCAGTACCGAATCCAGACGTTTCGCCTGGGAGAGAATTTCCTGCAACTGCTGACGATCGAAACCGTGTTTGTTCACCATTTTGTCGATGAACTGCTGGGCATTCGGGTTATTAGCGAAATCGCCGCCCATCTGCATCACATTGTGCTGCGGCTCAAGCAGGAAGCCGCCAGACGGCGTTCCGGTGGTCGTTTCAGTCTCAGTAGGTTTTGGCTTGCTGCTACAGGCGGCAAGCAACACAAAAAGGGGAAGCAATGTTACATAACGACGCTTGAACATGAGGGGTCCATTTAACAGATTCAACCAGGGGCAAGTATGGTAAAGCATCACGCCCCGCACAAGGAAGCGGTAGTCACTGCCCGATACGGACTTTACATAACTCAACTCATTCTCCTCGCTATCCTTTTACTCAAACTTTCAAATTAAAATATTTATCTTTCATTTTGCGATCAAAATAACACTTTTAAATCTTTCAATCTGATTAGATTAGGTTGCCGTTTGGTAATAAAACAATAAATCCTGAAGGAGAGAACAATGATAGAAACCATTACTCATGGTGCAGAGTGGTTTATCGGGCTGTTCCAAAAGGGCGGAGAGGTGTTTACCGGGATGGTGACCGGCATTCTTCCGCTGTTGATTAGCCTGCTGGTTATCATGAACGCACTGATTAATTTTATCGGTCAGCATCGTATTGAACGTTTTGCTCAACGTTGCGCCGGTAATCCTGTTTCCCGTTACCTGCTGTTACCGTGCATTGGCACGTTTGTCTTTTGCAATCCGATGACCTTAAGCCTGGGTCGCTTTATGCCGGAAAAGTACAAACCCAGCTACTACGCGGCGGCCTCTTATAGCTGCCACTCAATGAATGGCCTCTTTCCCCATATCAACCCTGGCGAACTGTTTGTTTATCTTGGCATTGCCAGCGGTCTGACAACGCTGAACCTGCCACTTGGCCCACTGGCGGTGAGCTATCTGCTGGTTGGTCTGGTCACCAACTTCTTCCGCGGCTGGGTGACCGATCTGACCACCGCTATTTTTGAGAAAAAGATGGGCATTCAACTTGAACAAAAAGTTCATCTGGCAGGAGCAACATCATGACGCGTATTCGGATCGAAAAAGGAACGGGTGGCTGGGGCGGCCCGCTTGAGCTGGAAGCCACGCCGGGCAAAAAAATCGTCTATATCACCGCCGGTACCCGGCCTGCGATTGTCGACAAACTGGCACAGCTTACTGGCTGGCAGGCTATTGACGGATTTAAAGAAGGTGAACCCGCGGAGGCAGAAATTGGCATTGCGGTAATCGACTGTGGCGGCACATTACGCTGCGGCATCTATCCGAAACGACGTATTCCCACCATTAATATCCACTCGACGGGCAAGTCCGGTCCACTGGCGCAGTACATTGTGGAAGATATTTATGTCTCTGGCGTAAAAGAAGAAAACATCACTGTAGTGGGTGATGCGACACCACAACCCTCTTCCGTGGGCCGTGACTATGACACCAGCAAGAAAATCACCGAACAAAGCGATGGTTTACTGGCGAAGGTGGGAATGGGTATGGGTTCTGCCGTAGCCGTGTTGTTTCAATCTGGTCGTGACACCATCGACACTGTATTAAAAACCATTCTGCCGTTTATGGCATTCGTTTCGGCGCTCATTGGCATCATTATGGCTTCTGGCCTTGGTGACTGGATTGCCCACGGTCTTGCTCCGCTGGCGAGCCATCCACTGGGTCTGGTCATGCTGGCGCTCATCTGCTCCTTCCCACTGCTTTCACCTTTCCTCGGCCCAGGCGCAGTTATCGCACAGGTTATCGGCGTATTGATTGGCGTGCAGATTGGTCTCGGCAATATTCCGCCGCATCTGGCTTTACCTGCGCTGTTTGCCATCAACGCGCAGGCGGCCTGCGACTTCATCCCGGTCGGTTTGTCGCTGGCGGAAGCCCGTCAGGACACGGTTCGCGTCGGTGTCCCTTCTGTTCTGGTGAGCCGCTTTTTAACCGGCGCACCGACTGTACTGATCGCCTGGTTTGTCTCCGGTTTTATCTATCAATAGAGGCTGAAACATGACCGTTATTTATCAGACCACCATCACCCGTATCGGCGCGAGTGCCACTGACGCCCTCAGCGACCAGATGCTCATCACCTTTCGTGAAGGCGCGCCTGCGGATCTCGAAGAGTATTGCTTCATTCATTGCCACGGCGAGTTGAAAGGTGCACTCCATCCCGGTTTGCAATTTTCACTCGGGCAGCATCGCTATCCGGTGACCGCCGTTGGCAGCGTGGCGGAAGACAACCTTCGCGAACTGGGTCATGTCACCCTGCGCTTCGATGGTTTAAACGAAGCGGAATTTCCGGGCACTGTCCATGTGGCAGGCCCTGTACCCGACGATATCGCGCCGGGATCGATTTTGAAGTTTGAATCTGTTAAGGAGTAAAAAATGAATCAGGTTGCCGTTGTCATCGGTGGTGGGCAAACATTAGGCGCGTTCCTGTGCCACGGTCTGGCTGCCGAGGGGTATCGCGTCGCGGTTGTCGATATTCAGAGCGACAAAGCCGCAAATGTGGCACAAGAAATTAACGCCGAATATGGTGAAAGTATGGCGTACGGTTTTGGTGCTGACGCCACTAGCGAGCAAAGCGTTCTGGCGCTCTCTCGTGGGGTAGATGAAATCTTTGGTCGCGTGGATTTGCTGGTCTACAGCGCCGGAATAGCAAAAGCAGCCTTTATCAGCGACTTCCAGCTCGGCGATTTTGACCGTTCACTACAAGTGAATCTGGTGGGTTATTTCCTGTGCGCGCGTGAATTTTCGCGTTTGATGATCCGCGATGGGATTCAGGGACGCATTATTCAGATCAACTCGAAATCCGGCAAAGTGGGCAGCAAACACAACTCTGGTTATAGCGCCGCGAAATTTGGTGGCGTAGGGCTGACTCAATCACTGGCGCTGGATCTGGCGGAGTACGGCATTACGGTGCATTCACTGATGCTCGGTAACCTGCTGAAATCGCCGATGTTCCAGTCGCTGTTGCCACAATATGCCACCAAGCTGGGTATCAAACCGGATCAAGTCGAGCAGTATTACATCGACAAAGTACCGCTCAAACGCGGCTGCGATTATCAGGATGTGCTGAATATGCTGCTGTTCTACGCCAGTCCTAAGGCGTCGTACTGCACCGGACAGTCGATCAATGTCACCGGCGGTCAGGTGATGTTCTGATTAACAGCGGAGATCCGTTAAGGATCTCCGCAAGACTAATAGAATGCCTGATGCGCTACGCTCATCAGGCATACAGGACCTCCGCCACTACATTAAGGAAAAGTTATGGTATCCGCACTCATCACTGTCGCCGTTATCGCCTGGTGTGCGCAACTGGCCTTAGGCGGCTGGCAAATTTCTCGTTTTAACCGTGCCTTCGACACACTATGCCAGCAAGGGCGGGTTGGCGTGGGCCGTTCCAGCGGGCGCTTTAAACCGCGGGTCGTGGTCGCCATCGCCCTGGACGATCAGCAGCGCATCGCCGACACCTTGTTTATGAAAGGACTGACCGTCTTCGCCCGACCGCAAAAAATTCCCGCAATTACCGGTATGCATGCGGGTGATTTACAGCCCGATGTGATCTTTCCCCATGATCCACTATCACAGAATGCTCTATCATTGGCGCTTAAACTGAAACGTGGATAATTTCGTTGTGAATGTTACTTGCTTGCGAAGTTATCATTTTGAAACCTAAATCAGGTAATCACGCCCATGAAACCTCGTCAGCGTCAAGCCGCCATTCTGGAGTATCTGCAAAAGCAGGGAAAATGCTCGGTTGAAGAATTGGCGCAATATTTTGACACCACAGGCACAACCATTCGCAAAGATCTGGTCATTCTGGAACATGCCGGAACCGTCATTCGTACTTATGGCGGAGTGGTGTTGAATAAAGAGGAATCCGATCCGCCTATCGATCATAAAACACTCATCAACACCCACAAGAAAGAGCTGATAGCAGAAGCTGCCGTTGGTTTTATTCATGATGGCGATTCGATCATTCTTGATGCTGGCAGTACCGTTTTGCAGATGGTGCCTCTGCTCTCGCGCTTTAATAACATCACGGTGATGACCAACAGCCTGCATATCGTCAATGCGCTATCTGAACTGGATAACGAACAAACTATCCTGATGCCAGGCGGAACGTTTCGTAAAAAATCGGCCTCATTTCACGGGCAGCTGGCAGAGAATGCCTTCGAGCATTTCACCTTCGATAAATTGTTTATGGGCACCGACGGCATCGATCTCAATGCGGGCGTAACCACCTTCAACGAGGTCTATACCGTCAGTAAGGCGATGTGTAATGCCGCGCGCGAAGTGATTTTGATGGCGGACTCATCAAAGTTTGGCCGTAAAAGCCCCAACGTAGTTTGCAGTCTTGAAAGCGTCGATAAGCTGATTACCGACGCAGATATCGAGCCGGCGTTTCGTCAGGCGCTGGAAGAGAAAGGGATCGATGTGATCATAACCGGAGAGAGCAATGAGTGAAGCACTACTGAACGCGGGACGTCAGACGTTAATGCTGGAATTGCAGGAAGCAAGCCGTTTACCGGAACGTCTGGGCGATGATTTTGTTCGCGCCGCCAATATCATCCTGCACTGCGAAGGCAAAGTGGTGGTTTCGGGAATTGGCAAATCGGGCCACATTGGTAAGAAAATCGCCGCAACGCTTGCCAGTACCGGCACACCGGCTTTTTTTGTCCATCCGGCAGAAGCGCTGCACGGCGATCTGGGGATGATCGAAAGCCGCGATGTGATGCTGTTTATCTCTTACTCCGGTGGGGCGAAGGAACTGGATCTGATTATTCCGCGTCTGGAAGACAAATCTATCGCGCTGCTGGCGATGACCGGCAAACCGACGTCACCGCTGGGCCTGGCGGCGAAAGCGGTGCTGGATATCTCCGTAGAACGCGAAGCCTGCCCGATGCACCTTGCGCCGACCTCCAGCACCGTCAATACCCTGATGATGGGTGACGCGCTGGCGATGGCGGTCATGCAGGCGCGCGGATTTAATGAAGAAGATTTTGCCCGCTCCCACCCAGCCGGGGCACTGGGCGCTCGCTTGCTGAATAAAGTGCATCATCTGATGCGTCGTGATGACGCTATCCCACAGGTAGCGTTAACCGCCAGCGTGATGGATGCGATGCTGGAACTCAGCCGCACCGGTCTGGGGCTGGTGGCGGTATGTGACGCTCAACAACAGGTACAAGGCGTCTTTACCGACGGCGATTTACGTCGCTGGCTGGTTGGCGGCGGCGCACTCACCACGCCAGTTAATGAAGCGATGACGACAGGCGGTACCACATTACAGGCACAAAGCCGCGCCATCGACGCCAAAGAGATCCTGATGAAGCGCAAAATCACTGCCGCACCGGTGGTAGATGAAAACGGCAAACTCGTCGGCGCAATTAACCTGCAGGATTTCTATCAGGCCGGGATTATTTAATCCTTCAATCCCAGACGTTTCGCCAGCCGATGCAGGTTGGCGACGTCGGTTTCCAGCATTCGCGCGCAGGCTGCCCAGTTGTGATGATTTTGTGCCAGTGCCTGACGAATAGTTTCACGCTGGAACGCTTCTGTCGCTTCACGCAGGTTTTGCTTAACAACGGGCACCGCCGCCGCTTCTGGCGGCGGTAACGTCACCTCAGGAAAAGCAAAATGTTGCGCCTCAAGAATCACTTCATCGCCGTTGCGGGTGGCTCTCGCCAGCACTACCGCCCGATGAATAGCATGTTCCAGTTCGCGCACGTTCCCCGGAAAACGATAGTGTTGCAGTAAATTTCGCGCTCCGGCACTTAATACCACGCGGGAGAGCCCCAGCCGCAAACGACACTGCTCGCAGAAATACCCCGCCAGCAGAATGACATCATCGCCCCGCTCACGCAGCGGCGGCACCGAAAGTGGAAACACGCTCAGGCGGTGGAACAAGTCAGCGCGAAATCGCCCTGCCAGCACCTCTTCGCGTAAGTCGCGGTTAGTCGCCGCCAGCACGCGCACATCGACCCGCAAACTGCGGTCATCGCCAACGCGCTGAATATCGCCATACTGCAACACCCGCAGCAGCTTGGCCTGCAATGCCAACGACAACTCGCCGATCTCATCGAGAAACAGCGTGCCGTTATCCGCCATTTCAAACTTCCCACTGCGGTTACTGATAGCGCCAGTAAACGCTCCTTTCACATGCCCGAACAACTCACTTTCCGCCACACTTTCCGGCAGTGCGGCACAGTTGAGATAGACCAGCGGATTCACCGCCCGTGGCGAGGCCTCATGAATCGCTTTCGCCACCAGCTCCTTACCGGTTCCCGTCTCACCGCTGATCAGGACGTTGAGATCGGACGCCGCCACAATCTCAATCTCTTTTTTCAGTTGCGTCATGCCTGGCGACAGACCGATCATCTGCGTCTGTTTCACCGCTTCAAATGGAGCGGCATCGCCCGGCAGAATATTCTGGCTTTCCAGTTGCTCAATCAGCAACGCATTGCTTAACGCTCCCGCCGCCAGCGCGGCAATCAGGCGTAACTCTTCGTCACTGAAAACATCGAACTGATCGGGCTGCATTCCGTCGAGCGTCAATGCGCCGATCAGGTTTTGTCCGGCAAACAACGGCAGACCAACGCAGGCGTGAACCTTCAGACTCTCCTGCCCTGGAATCAAACCGTCATAGGGATCGGGCAATTCGCTGTCTGCGGGAAAGCGCACCACATCACCCGCGCGGGCAATCGCTTCCAGCCGTGGATGACCTTCCAGCGCAAAGCGTCTACCGAGTACATCCTTCGCCAGCCCGTCGATGGCAAGCGGAATAAACTGCCGCGAGTCGTAACGTAGCAACGCAGACGCATCGCACTCCAGCACCTGACGCAGCGTGGTGATCAGGCGCTGAAAACGATCCTGATGACCAATCCCACGCTGCAATTCGATGGCGATATTCGCCAGCACATCAACGGAAAAACTCATCTTTGCCTCACTGTCAATTTGACTATAGATATTGTCATATCGACCATTTGATTGATAGTCATTTTGACTACTCATTAATGAGCATAATTTTATTTATAGAGTAAAAACAATCAGATAAAAAACTGGCACGCAATCTGCAATTAGCAAGACATCTTTTTAGAACACGCTGAATAAATTGAGGTTGCTATGTCTATTGTGGTGAAAAATAACATTCATTGGGTGGGTCAACGTGACTGGGAAGTGCGTGATTTTCACGGCACGGAATATAAAACGCTGCGCGGCAGCAGCTACAACAGCTACCTCATCCGCGAAGAAAAAAACGTGCTGATCGACACCGTCGACCATAAATTCAGCCGCGAATTTGTGCAGAACCTGCGTAATGAAATCGATCTGGCGGATATCGATTACATCGTGATTAACCATGCAGAAGAGGACCACGCCGGGGCGCTGACCGAACTGATGGCACAAATTCCCGATACGCCGATCTACTGTACAGCCAACGCTATCGACTCGATAAATGGTCATCACCATCATCCGGAGTGGAATTTTAATGTGGTGAAAACTGGCGACACGCTGGATATCGGCAACGGCAAACAGCTCATTTTTGTCGAAACACCAATGCTGCACTGGCCGGACAGCATGATGACTTACCTGACAGGCGACGCGGTGCTGTTCAGTAACGATGCTTTCGGTCAGCACTACTGCGACGAGCATCTGTTCAACGATGAAGTGGATCAGACGGAGCTTTTCGAGCAGTGCCAGCGTTACTACGCCAATATCCTTACGCCGTTCAGCCGCCTGGTAACGCCGAAAATTACCGAGATCCTCGGCTTTAACTTACCAGTCGATATGATAGCGACCTCTCACGGCGTGGTATGGCGCGATAACCCGACGCAAATTGTCGAGCTGTACCTGAAATGGGCGGCTGATTATCAGGAAGACAGAATCACCATTTTCTACGACACCATGTCGAATAACACCCGCATGATGGCTGACGCTATCGCCCAGGGAATTGCGGAAACCGACCCACGCGTGGCGGTGAAAATTTTCAACGTCGCCCGAAGCGATAAAAACGAAATCCTGACCAATGTCTTCCGCTCAAAAGGCGTGCTGGTCGGCACTTCTACGATGAATAATGTGATGATGCCGAAAATCGCCGGGCTGGTGGAGGAGATGACCGGATTACGCTTCCGTAACAAACGCGCCAGTGCTTTCGGCTCTCACGGCTGGAGCGGCGGTGCGGTGGATCGTCTTTCCACGCGCCTGCAGGATGCGGGTTTCGAAATGTCGCTTAGCCTGAAAGCGAAATGGCGACCAGACCAGGACGCTCTGGAGTTATGCCGTGAACACGGTCGCGAAATCGCCCGTCAGTGGGCGCTCGCGCCGCTGCCGCAGAGCACGGTGAATGCGGTAGTTAAAGAAGAAACCTCTGCCACCACGACGGCTGACCTCGGCCCACGGATGCAGTGCAGCGTCTGCCAGTGGATTTACGATCCGGCAAAAGGCGAGCCAATGCAGGACGTTGCGCCAGGAACGCCGTGGAGTGAAGTCCCGGATAACTTCCTCTGCCCGGAATGCTCCCTCGGCAAAGACGTCTTTGAAGAACTGGCATCGGAGGCAAAATGAGCAACGGCATTGTGATCATCGGTTCGGGCTTCGCCGCCCGCCAACTGGTGAAAAATATTCGCAAACAGGACGCCACTATTCCATTAACCCTGATTGCCGCCGACAGCATAGATGAGTACAACAAACCTGACCTCAGCCATGTTATCAGTCAGGGGCAACGTGCCGACGACCTTACCCGCCAGACGGCGGGTGAATTTGCCGAGCAGTTTAATCTGCACCTGTTTCCGCACACCTGGGTGACGGATATCGATGCCGAAGCCCGTGTGGTGAAAAGCCAGAATAATCAGTGGCAATACGACAAGCTAGTACTGGCAACCGGTGCCAGTGCCTTTGTCCCGCCTGTGCCTGGGCGTGAGTTAATGCTGACGTTAAATAGTCAGCAAGAGTATCGCGCCTGTGAAACGCAACTGCGGGATGCCCGACGCGTGTTGATTGTTGGCGGTGGTTTGATTGGTAGCGAACTGGCGATGGATTTTTGTCGTGCAGGCAAAATGGTTACGCTAATCGACAACGCTGCCAGTATTCTGGCGTCGTTAATGCCACCGGAAGTAAGCAGTCGCTTGCAGCATCGGTTGACGGAGATGGGCGTTCATCTGCTGTTGAAATCTCAGTTGCAGGGGCTGGAAAAAACGGATTCTGGCATTCTGGCAACGCTGGACCACCAGCGCAGCATCGAAGTGGATGCGGTAATTGCCGCCACCGGACTGCGCCCGGAAACCGCCCTGGCACGACGCGCCGGGCTGACGATTAATCGCGGCGTTTGCGTCGATAGTTATCTGCAAACCAGTAATGCCGATATTTACGCGCTGGGCGATTGCGCGGAAATTAACGGTCAGGTATTGCCGTTCCTGCAGCCGATTCAACTTAGCGCGATGGTGCTGGCAAAAAATCTTCTCGGCAATAACACGCCACTGAAACTACCGGCGATGCTGGTGAAAATCAAAACGCCGGAATTACCGCTGCATCTGGCAGGCGAAACCCAGCGTCAGGATTTACGCTGGCAGATTAATACCGAACGCCAGGGAATGGTGGCGCGCGGCGTTGACGATGCTGACCAGCTTCGCGCCTTTGTGGTCAGTGAGGATCGGATGAAAGAGGCATTTGGATTGTTGAAAACGTTGCCGGTGTAGGTGGGCTACTGTGCCTAAAATGTCGGATGCGACGCTGGCGCGCCTTATCCGACCTACGGGGAGCGCATGTGTTGGTCACATAATGCGTTCATGTCGCATCCGCCTACTGTGCCCAAAATGTCGGATGCGACGCTGGCGCGTCTTATCCGACCTACGGGGAGCGCATGTGTTGGTCACATAATGCGTTCATGTCACATACAGCTACTGTGCCCAAAATGTCGGATGCGACACTGGCGCGTCTTATCCGACCTACGGGGTGCGCATGTGTAGGCCGGATAAGGCGTTTATGCCGCATCCGGCAATAATGGTGTTCAGATGCAACACGTTTTATCCGTTCTGGACTTCACCCGCTAACCAACGCGCCGCAGCAATAACCCCCTGCCCCAGAGACAAACCGCCATCACCCGCCGGTAAACTCTGTGGAAAGAGCAATGTGAAATCAGCGAGATAATGCGCCAGACGTGCACGCAGCAAACGGTTATGAATAACCCCGCCGCTAAATACCAGCGTAGTGATACCACGCATCGTGGCCTGCTCACGCATCAACGCGGCAAAACCCTGCGCCAGCGCATCATGAAACGCCCACGCGCGTTGATTAACCGGTGCCTGCCAGTTCAGCCACTGCTGCCAGAAAGTGGCGAGATCCAGTTGATTGTCCACCAGCGGCATTGTCACCGGATGCGTCACTCCGTGGCATGAGGCTGCGAGCGCCTCCAGAGCACAAGCCGCTTCACCTTCATAACTTAACGTGGCTGGCGCACAGCCCAGTGCCGCCGCCACTGCATCGAACACCCGCCCACACGATGACGCCAGCGGCGCGTTAATTCCACGCTCAATGGCCCGCGCCAGTACGCTCCAGTTTTGCTGTTGCACACTTGCCGTTTCAGGGTAATTCTGCCACTCCGGCACAAAGCGCAGGCACTGCGCCAGCAGGTTACGCCACGGCTGCTTCGCCGCCAAATCGCCACCCGGAAGCGCCACTGCAGGCAAGCCGCCCAGGTGCTCACATTCGCGATAGTTCACCCGCAGGCACTCGCCGCCCCACAAAGCGCCGTTCTCCCCCATACCGATACCGTCGAGCGTCAAAGCAATGACATCACCGCCATCCAGCGGCCACTGATGCTCTGCCAGACACGCCGCTGCATGGGCATGATGATGCAGTACCGTTTGCGCCGGCATATTCATTTCGCGCGCCCACTGGCTGGAGACATAGCCCGGATGTGCGTCATGCACAACGTATTGCGGGGTGAAATTGTAGATGTTTTGCATCAGGCGTAACGCTTCGCGCCACTGCATCTGGATGCCATCGTCACTTAAATCGCCCAGATGCTGACTCAACACCGCTTGTTCACCGCGCACCAGGCAGAAGGTGTTTTTCAGATCCGCGCCGAGACACAGCACAGGCGGAACATTTTTAAAACCCGGAGGCAAAGCCAGTGCGTCCGGTACATATCCCCGCGAACGACGCATCATTTCGCCGCTTTCGCGCACCACTGAATCATCCATCCGCTGCACGATGTCGCGGTTATGTATTAAGAATCCGTCAGCAATGCCCTGCAAATCCGCCAGCGCCTGTTCGTTGCTGATAGCCGGTGGTTTACCGCTCAGGTTGCCAGAGGTCATCACCAGCGGGCATTGCAGTTCCTGTAACAGCAAATGCTGGAGCGGGTTCGCAGGCAACATCACCCCGACTTCGTTAAGGCCAGGGGCGATATCATCACAAATCTCAGGTACGTATTTTTTATCCACCAGCACAATCGGCGCAGCGGGCGTGGTAAGCAACTGGCGCGCAGCGTCTGGTAAACCGTCAGCCACTGGCAACATGACTGCCAGCGGTTTCGCCGGGCGATGTTTGCGCGCCCGAAGTGTCGCCACCGCGTTACTGTTACGTGCATCGCAGGCAAGATGAAATCCGCCAATCCCTTTGATGGCGACAATGTTGCCCATTTTTAACTGTGCGATAGCCGCCTGTAATGCCGCCTCTTGTTCTGCATGTTCACCATGACTTACCCATTCAAGATGCGGGCCACACTCCGGGCAGGCCACCGGCTGGGCGTGGAAGCGACGATCGAGCGGGTCGCGGTACTCTTTATCACAGGCTGGACACAGCGGAAACGCCGCCATCACGGTAAACGGGCGATCGTAAGGCATCGCGCGAATAATGGTGAAGCGCGGGCCGCAGTGGGTACAGTTGATAAACGGATAACGATAACGCCGCTCGCCTGGGGTATTCATTTCGGCAAGGCAAGCAGGGCAAGTAGCGGCATCCGGGACAATTTGCGTATTCATGGCACCTCCCGCGCTCTGGCGGATGGTGAACTCAGTGGGCAGTAGTGACCAGATGTACGGCTCACGCTCGACGCTATCAATACGCGCCAGCGGCGGGCAGTGCTGATGCAATTGAACAAGAAACGTTTCCGGGTCTTCCAGCAGCCGGACTTCTACGCCATCGCCGTCATTACAGACATCGCCGTGAAGATTTAATTGCTGTGCCAGCTGCCAGACAAACGGACGAAAACCGACGCCCTGCACTTTGCCACGAATACGCAGTTGGACACCGCAAGATGTGTTTTTTGCCATTGAGTTATTCCCGCCATCATGAATTGCGTAACCCGCCCTGCCGGACACGACAGCGTCGTATCCGGCAGTCTCAGGTCGGCGATACCGCCCGCTCCGTATTCTACGAATATTTCCGGGAATTCCTTTGATGCCAGAACAGTTCTGTAAGATTTTTAGAACATCAGCGCCGTACGGCGGCGTTTTTCTGCGCTCAGTTGTTCAAGTTTATTACGATCGACACAAATCAGCGCATGAGTCGGGCAAGCCGCCATACACGCCGGGCCGTCTTCACGATGGTTGCACAGGTCGCATTTATTGGCTTCGGCTTTGTCAGCCCGTACATTCAGCCCCGCGCCGCTGTTGCGGATCACCGGACGTACCACCACTTCCATCGCGCCATACGGGCAAGCCACAACGCAGGTTTTGCAACCAATACAACGTTCCTGCATCACATGAACAAACCCTTTATCACGGCTGATAGCGCCATTCGGGCAGACGTTAGCGCACGGTGCATCTTCACACTGACGGCACACTGTCGCCGTGGAAATGTTCACACCTTTAATGACATGGATACGCGGTAAAAATGTTTCCGGGGTCAGCGATGCACAGTCCTGATTTTCCTGATGAGAAACCACGCACGCCACTTCACAAGTACGGCAACCAATACATTTACTCGCGTCAGCAATGATGAAACGGTTCATCAAATTCTCCAGCAATGACAGTTAATGCGCCGATACATTCACAAATCATGCCAGTTTTTAATTCGCTGTTATTTAAGGAAATTAATTTCTGTAATGCAGGAAAAAAGATGTCATCGACACTAGTGACGATGACATGTGATGACAATGTTTATCGCGAAAGAGCAATGAGTGAGTCGCGGCGGATCAGTTTTCCGCTGAAGGTTTTCGGCGGTGAGAAATCCCCGCCATCGAGCATAAAAATCAGCCGTCCAATAATTTCCTGAATCATCTCAGTCACCGGAATTTTTACGCTGGAGAGCGCCGGAACGATATAGGGGGCAATTGCGATATCATCGAATCCGATAACTGACACCTGCTCTGGCACCGCTACGCCGCGCTCGTGTAACGCTTTCATCGCACCTATCGCCATATCGTCGTTACTGGCAACTAACGCGCTAAATTTAGCCCCACGTTCGAGCAACATTTCTACCCCTTCGGCCCCGCTGGCGGGCGTCCATTTACCGTTAGCGATAAGTTTTTCATTGAGCGCAATACCATGCTGCGCCAGCGCGTCTTTATACCCGGCAAGACGTTCAACGCTGGTGGGGGAATCCATCGAGCCGGTAAGGAAAGCAATCTCCTGATGCCCGGCGTTTATCAACTCTGCCACGGCGTTAAAGCTGGTCTGTTTATGATCGCACCAGACGCTATGGCTGCTATTTTTGCGCAGGCGGCGATTAAGCACCATTATCGGCTGACTGTGCGCGTCAATAATGTCATCGATCTCATCCACGCTTAAAAAACGCGGGTAAATCATAATGGCGTCGCAGCGCAAATCCAGCAGATACTGAATCGCCTGGCGCTCTTCTTCGGCGCTGTGTTTACCATCTGCCAATAGCAACTGCCGCCCTTTCTCTTCCGCCATTCGCGCGGCATGAAACAGTAATTCACTAAAATAAATGCCGTGGTAAAGCGTGTTGGTCACTACCAGCCCCAGCGTCTGAGTACTCTTCGCCGACAGATTGCGCGCCAGCAAGTTTGGACGGTAACCGCTCTCTTCTACCGCCTGAAACACGCGATCTTTAGTCTCCTGGCTGACGTAGCCATTACCTGAAAGCACGCGGGAAACGGTCGCTTTTGAAACCCCGGCGCGCTTCGCCACTTCCAGCATCGTCGTCATCATTTTCATCCCTTTACACGCAATCAACGCAGTGTACTGCACCGTTTGCCGATTGTCCTTGCGCAATCGGCGGGAAAAATATTCAGGTGACCGGTTTCACAAATATAAAAAATGAACAATTAACTCTCTTGCTTATTTGGTGACAACTATTCATGATTTTGTGAAACCGGTTTCTTAATTCCGTTTCAGCATCGGCATTTTTCCGTCACGTCGACTGATAACAACTACATCTACCCTACTGATAACAGGATAAAATCCGATGGCCAAAAATTATGCGGCGCTGGCACGCTCGGTGATAGCGGCACTGGGCGGCGTTGATAACATCTCGGCAGTCACGCACTGTATGACGCGTTTGCGCTTTGTTATCAAAGATGATGCGCTTATCGACAGCCCGACGTTAAAAACCATCCCCGGCGTGCTCGGCGTGGTACGTAGTGACAACCAGTGTCAGGTGATTATCGGCAATACCGTTTCACAAGCCTTTCAGGAAGTCGTCAGCCTGCTGCCGGGAGATATGCACCCCGCCCTGCCCGTGGGTAAACCCAAACTCACGCTGCGTCGCATTGGTGCGGGGATCCTCGATGCGCTGATCGGCACCATGTCACCGCTGATCCCGGCGATTATCGGCGGATCGATGGTCAAACTGCTGGCGATGATCCTCGAGATGAGCGGCGTGCTGACAAAAGGATCGCCGACCTTAACCATTCTGAATGTGATTGGTGACGGTGCTTTCTTCTTCCTGCCGCTAATGGTCGCGGCTTCGGCCGCCATCAAATTTAAAACCAATATGTCGCTGGCGATTGCCATCGCGGGTGTGCTGGTACATCCGAGTTTTATTGAATTAATGGCGAAAGCGGCCCAGGGTGAACATGTCGAATTTGCCCTGATCCCGGTCACCGCGGTGAAATACACCTACACGGTGATCCCGGCGCTGGTGATGACCTGGTGCCTGTCATATATCGAACGCTGGGTGGACAGCATTACACCGGCGGTGACCAAAAACTTCCTCAAGCCAATGCTGATTGTGTTGATTGCCGCACCGCTGGCAATCCTGCTGATTGGTCCGATTGGTATCTGGATCGGTAGCGCCATTTCGGCGCTGGTTTACACCATTCATGGTTATCTGGGCTGGCTTTCAGTCGCCATTATGGGCGCGCTGTGGCCTCTGCTGGTAATGACCGGGATGCACCGCGTCTTTACGCCAACCATCATTCAGACCATTGCCGAAACCGGCAAAGAAGGGATGGTCATGCCGTCAGAGATCGGCGCTAACCTGTCGCTGGGCGGTTCATCACTGGCGGTGGCGTGGAAAACGAAAAACCCGGAACTGCGCCAGACTGCGCTGGCTGCGGCGGCATCAGCCATTATGGCGGGGATTTCCGAACCGGCGTTATACGGCGTGGCGATCCGCCTGAAACGTCCGCTTATCGCCAGTCTTATCAGCGGTTTTATTTGCGGCGCGGTTGCCGGTATGGCGGGGCTTGCCAGCCACTCAATGGCAGCGCCGGGGCTATTTACCAGCGTGCAGTTCTTCGATCCGGCGAATCCAATGAGCATCGTCTGGGTGTTCGCGGTCATGGCGCTGGCGGTGGTGCTGTCGTTTATCCTCACACTGTTGCTCGGCTTTGAGGATATTCCTGTTGAGGAAGCGGCTGCCGAGGCGCGAAAGCATCAGAGCGTACAACCGACCGTCGCCAAAGAAGTAAGTCTTAATTGAGGATGAAAATGTCAGTATTTCCAGAAGGTTTTTTATGGGGCGGCGCGCTTGCCGCCAACCAGTCTGAAGGTGCGTTCCGTGAAGGTGGCAAAGGACTGACAACGATCGATATGATCCCACACGGCGAGCATCGAATGGCGGTGAAACTGGGGCTGGAAAAACGTTTTCAGTTGCGCGATGACGAGTTTTATCCCAGCCATGAGGCGACGGGTTTTTATCATCGTTATAAAGAAGATATCGCCCTGATGGCAGAGATGGGATTCAAGGTTTTCCGTACCTCAATTGCCTGGAGCCGTCTCTTTCCGCAGGGCGATGAAATCACGCCCAATCAGCAGGGCATTGCTTTTTATCGTTCTGTCTTTGAAGAGTGTAAAAAGTACGGTATCGAACCGCTGGTCACGTTGTGCCACTTCGATGTGCCGATGCATCTGGTCACCGAATATGGCTCCTGGCGTAACCGCAAGCTGGTGGAGTTTTTCAGCCGCTACGCCCGGACCTGCTTTGAAGCATTTGATGGTCTGGTGAAATACTGGCTAACCTTCAATGAAATCAACATTATGTTGCATAGCCCGTTCTCCGGCGCGGGTCTGGTGTTTGAAGAAGGTGAAAATCAGGATCAGGTGAAATATCAGGCCGCGCATCACCAGCTGGTTGCCAGTGCGCTAGCCACCAAAATCGCCCATGAGGTTAACCCGCAAAATCAGGTGGGCTGTATGCTGGCGGGCGGCAACTTCTACCCTTACAGTTGCAAGCCGGAAGATGTCTGGGCGGCGCTGGAGAAAGATCGGGAAAACCTGTTTTTTATCGATGTGCAGGCGCGGGGCACGTATCCGGCTTACTCTGCCCGCGTATTCCGCGAAAAAGGGGTAACCATCGACAAAGCACCGGGCGATGATGAAATCCTGAAAAACACCGTCGATTTTGTCTCTTTCAGCTATTACGCCTCGCGCTGCGCCTCGGCGGAGATGAACGCCAACAACAGCAGTGCGGCGAACGTGGTGAAATCGCTGCGTAACCCGTATCTGCAAGTGAGCGACTGGGGCTGGGGAATTGATCCACTCGGTCTGCGTATCACCATGAACATGATGTACGACCGCTATCAGAAGCCGCTGTTTCTGGTGGAAAACGGCCTCGGCGCAAAAGATGAACTTGCTGCCAATGGCGAGATTAACGATGACTATCGCATCAGCTATTTACGCGAACATATCCGCGCAATGGGCGAAGCGATTGCAGACGGCATTCCGCTGATGGGCTACACCACCTGGGGCTGTATTGATTTAGTTTCCGCCTCTACGGGTGAAATGAGCAAACGCTACGGTTTTGTCTTTGTTGACCGTGACGACGCAGGCAACGGCACGCTGACGCGCACACGTAAGAAATCGTTCTGGTGGTATAAAAAAGTAATTGCCAGTAATGGGGAAGATTTAGAGTAAGTAACCGTGCCGGATGCGGCGTGAACGCCTTATCCGGCCTACATAGTTCGTGCGACATGTAGGCCCGATAAGCGCAGCGCATCGGGCAATTTAGCATTTGGCATCAGAGCTGGTTCACCCCATCAAGAACATCCCTGTCCTGATTCCTTATTGAAAAACTACTCTTCTTCCACCGCTAACTGCGCGAAGCCGCCGTTCCCTTCCCAGCCTTCCAGTCGTTGATAAACGGTTTCTACCGCATCTTTAATCGGCTGAGTCATCGGGTAGTAAAAGCCGACGATATCCGGCTGGATGCCGAGGAAAATCACTTCGCCAATGTCTTCTTTTAACTGGTCGATAAGGTAGTTCAACGGCATGTTATGGGTAGTCATCATAAACATCTCGGCGATATCATCCGGGTCGATGATGCGGATTTCGCCGGGGTTTAGCCCCATATCCGTGGCGTCGACAATCAGCAGTCGTGTCGGGCGCAGTTCACGGATAGCGACGATGTCGTTTTCCGGTGCGCTACCGCCGTCAATCACCACCCAGTTACCTTTCGGCGCGGCGGCGCACTTTTCCGCCAGCAGCGGACCTGCGCCATCATCGCCCATCATGCTATTGCCAACACAGAGTAAAACGTCAGTCACGCAGTCTCCTCACCATCAAATAGATGGCGTTTTCCTGATGAATATCATGCAGCATACTTAACAGCATTGTACTCCATTCCTGCTGCTGCGAAGTTTGCGCTGCCCGGGCTTTATCGAATGCATTGGCCAGCATCGGCACATGGTTAATGTCGATGACGATCTCACCATATTTCGGCACACCTTCCATTTTGCGGCGGGCTTCGCTGCCCGCCTCCAGAGTGGCAATCCATGCCAGATATTCATCCCACGGGCAGGTGAGCGCCGCTTCCAGGCAATCGATAACCCCAAGGTGGTGACCAATCGCCAGGCTGTAATAGACCACCTGCTGCGCCTCGGCGGGCGTGGCATCGTTCTCATCAATAAATTTACGGCTCAGTTGACTGAACACCACCTTTTCACTCATCGGATACGCGCCTCTTCTACAACATGATTCAGATGGCTGACAATCTCGTTCAGACGCGGATCGTTTTCCGCTTCCAGCCAGCGTGCAACCTGTTCTTCGCCCTGCCCTAACTGTGTAAGGTAATCATCGGCAATCTGACGACCGTAACGATAACCCGCCAGTCGACGTGCTTCGCGATCCACTTTCACACGCAGCGGCTGCACCATATCGCCATGCAGAATTTCTGCCGGTTGTTCATCCTGCTCACCCGGCCCACGGGCGTGAATTTTCTGCTCCAGCAGGCCGAGCGCCATTGCAAAGCCGTACAGCGTGGCGGCAGGCGTTGGCGGGCAGCCAGGGATATAAACATCCACCGGGACGATTTTATCCGTACCGCCCCACACGCAGTAGAGATCGTGGAAGATCCCGCCGCTGTTACCGCAGGCACCGTAGGAGATACAAATTTTCGGGTCCGGCGCGGACTGCCACGCACGCAGCGCAGGGGATCGCATTGCACGGGTGACCGCGCCGGTAAACAGTAAAATATCCGCATGACGCGGTGAAGGAACGACTTTAATGCCGAAGCGTTCTGCATCAAACAGCGGCGAAAGCGTGGCGAAAATTTCGATTTCGCAGCCGTTGCAGCCGCCGCAGTCCACGCGGTAAACGTAGGCAGAGCGTTTGATTTTTTTCAGTAACGACGCCTTCATACTGGCGATGGATTCATCCACCGTCATCGGGACCGGAATGCCGTTGGCGTCACGGGGGCCTAATAAATTGCTCATCAGATGGCCTCTTTCATATGGCGAGTCAGTTCAATACGGTCGGACGGCACCAGGCATTTCTGGCGCTTACATTCCGGGCAAGTCTCAAAGCTTTCGCGGTGGTTTTCCGCGCGGCTGTCGCCGTTGTGCTTAAGCAGCGCAATGGCGTAGTCGATCTCTTTCTGGACGGCGAAAGGACGATTGCAGACGCGACAGTTGCACAGCGCGAAGCGGGACTGTTGCAGGAAGTCTTCTTTCTTCCACACCGCCAGTTCGTACTCTTGCGACAGCTTAATCGCCGCCGTCGGGCAAACTTCTTCGCAGCGTCCACAGAAGATGCAACGCCCGAGATTAAACTCCCACGCAAGCTCTCCTGTGGCGAGGTCAGTTTCAACCGTTAAGGCGTTTGACGGGCAGGCATTGACGCAGGCCGCGCAGCCGATGCACTGCTGCGGGTTCTGCTCTGGCTTACCACGGAAGTTTTTATCAACCGCAATCGGCTCCAGCGGATAAGACGAGGTCGCCGTGCCGGTTTTGATGACTTTTTTGATAAAGGTAAACATGGCGATTCCTTATTTCAGCGGCGAGTTTTTACGCTCAATGCTGTAACGCTCGAGTTCTTTGTACGGCACCACTTTGCTCTTCTTCTTACGCACATCGACCACGGTCATGCGGTCGGTACAGGAGTAGCAAGGGTCGAGGCTACCGATAATCAGCGGCGCATCGGAAACGGTATTGCCACGCAGCATGTAGCGCAGGGTCGGCCAGTTCGCGTAAGTCGCGGCACGGCAGCGCCAGCGGTACAGCTTCTGGTTGTCGCCGGTCATGCTCCAGTGGATATCATCGCCGCGCGGCGCTTCGGCAAAGCCCAGCGCGAAACGGTGCGGAATGTAGGTAAAGCCTTCCACCATCAGCGGGCCGCCCGGCAGGTTATCCAGACCGTAGTCGATCATGTTCAGCGCGGTATAGACTTCGTTGATACGCACTTTCAGACGGGAAATAACGTCGCAGCCCTGCTCGCTGTGGACTTCCATTGGCAGCAGGCCATAACCGACAAACGGGTGATCGGCGCGGGTATCGCGGGCGTGACCGCTGGCGCGAACCATCGGGCCAACGTTACTGAAGTCGCGGGCGATTTCCGGGTCCAGCCGACCAATGCCGACAGTGCGCTGTTCCATGTTCGGTGTGCTCAGCAGCACATCCACCAGCTCCTGCACTTCACGACGCATCTGTTGCGCCAGTTGACGGGTCTGGATCATGTCATCTTTCAGCAGATCGCGACGAATCCCGCCGATCAGGTTCAGGCCGTAGGTTTTACGCGCGCCGGTAAGGATCTCCGCCATTTTCATGGAGGTTTCACGCACGCGGAAGAACTGCATAAAGCCGGAGTCGAAGCCGGTAAAGTGACAGGCCAGGCCGAGGTTGAGCAGATGCGAGTGCAGGCGTTCTACCTCCAGCAGAATGGCGCGGATCATCTGCGCGCGTTCTGGTACCTGGATACCCATCGCGTTTTCCACCGACGTGGTGTAGGCGGTGCTGTGGGCAAAGCCGCAGATCCCGCACACACGGTCAGAGAGGAAGGTCACTTCGTTGTAACCCATGCGGGTTTCTGCCAGTTTTTCCATACCGCGATGGACATAGAACAGACGGTAGTCGGCGTCGATAATGTTTTCGCCATCGACGAACAGACGGAAGTGACCCGGTTCGTCAGAAGTGACGTGCAGCGGACCAATCGGCACGACGTTGTTTTTCTTGTCGCCCAGTTCGTTGATGAACTCGTAGGTTTCAGCATCGGTGGTCGGTGCCGGACGCTGACGATAATCCATGCTGTCTTTTCGCAGCGGATAAAGTTCATCCGGCCAGTCATCCGGCAGCACCAGACGACGTTCATCCGGCAGACCAACCGGAATCAAACCGTACATATCGCGCACTTCGCGCTCGCCCCACACCGCCGCCGGAACGCGCGGCGTCACGGACGGATACTCCGGTTTGTTGGCGTCAACTTCGACGCGAACCGTTACCCAACACTTGGTGCCCTTCTCCATCGACAGCACGTAATAAACGGCGTAATGACCATTCAGTTTGCGTTCGTCGTTACCAAACAGCACCGACAGCCAGCCGCCCTGTTTGTAGTAGAGGAACTCCACCACTTCCGGCAGATAGTTCACCTTCACGGTGACAGTCAGCTGATCTTTGGTCTGCCAGGCGTGGTCCAGCACGACGCCCGGAAATGCCTCATTCAGCGCGGCGAGATAATGTTGACCTAATTTTTCTTCAGACATGCTCAAACTCTCTTTAATCACGCCGCCAGCAAGGAGACGAACGCTAAAAATGCAAAGCCAAACCCAGCCCAGGTAATGCGCGGAGTAATATCAAGACGCAGACGGGCCATGCTGTTTTCGAACAGCGCGATAACCAGGACGCCGACGACCAGTTTGACGATGGCAATCACCAGCGCCAGCAGCAGCCCACCGACGGTGAAGGTTTCCATTTGTCCCCACGGAATAAACACCCCGACGAACATCTGCAGCACCACCAGCTGTTTCAGGCTGATACCCCATTTCATGACGCCAAAGCCGCTGCCGCTATACTCAGAGAGCGGACCTTCCTGCAACTCCTGCTCGGCTTCCGCCAGGTCGAACGGCAGTTTGCCCATTTCGATAAAAGTGGCGAACGCACAGGCACAAAGCGCCAGCACCAGCGGGATGCTCTGGCTCAGCGGCCAGTGATAAACGGTGTCGGTGATGTTGCTGATGTTGGTGGAACCGGCAACCTGTGCGGCAACCCACAGACCAAGCAGCAGCATCGGTTCGACCAGCACGCCAAGCATCGCTTCACGGCTCGCGCCGATAGCGGTAAACGGGCTACCGGTATCCAGACCAGAAATGGCAAAGAAGAAACGCGCGATGGCAAAGAGATACAGTAAGGTGATCAAATCACCCAGTTGCGGCAGCGGAGAACCGACGGTCACCACCGGCAGCGCAGTAGCGATAGTCAGCATGACGCCCACCATCACATACGGCGTCAGGCGGAACACCCAGCCGGAGGCATCCGGGCCAACGCTCTGGCGGCCCAGCAGTTTGAAAATGTCACGATACTCCTGCAACACACCCGGCCCACGACGGTTATGCAGACGGGCGCGCGCCACGCGGGTAATACCGGAGAGCAGCGGCGCAACGGCAAATAACACCAGCGCCTGAATTAACGGATATAAAACACTCATTCTCAGGCTCCTCGTGAAACAATAATCACCACCAGTACCGCCAGTTCAACCAGCGCCATCCGGCGGAACAGCAACGCACTCCCCTCGCACTGCCAGCCCGGCACCAGAGACACCGGATTCAGCCATTTGCGTAGTTTCAGCACCGGCGCAAACGCCTGTTTCACCGGCATGGCAAAACCGTGAGCGGTAATCACCATTGATTTTTCGTGGTCGTAGCCGCACACCCAGGCCGCGCCGCGGGAACGCGATGGCAAACGATCGCCTTTGCAAATCGCCATAATGATGAATGGCAGCAGCGGGCAGGCAATCAGCAGCAACGTGATCATCGGTTGAGAAACGGTGGTGTTAGCAGGCTCCAGCGGCAGAGGTACAGCAGCAGAGAGCATCGGCAGCAGCCACGGCGCAGCAACACCGCCAATTACGCAGCAAATCGCCAGTGCCACTACGCTTACGCTCATCAGGAGCGGTGCACAGGTGGCGTTTTCGGCTTCTTTGGTACGCGGCGCGCCGAGGAACGTGACGCCATAGACTTTCGCCATACACATCACCGCCAGCGCACCGGTAATTGCCAGACCCACAGCGAGCAGCGGCCCCAGCAGACGGGCAACAAACGCGCCACTATTGCTCAGTTTGAAGAAGGATTGATAGATAACCCATTCCCCGGCAAACCCGTTCAGCGGCGGCAGCGCAGCCATTGCCATCAGCCCGACTAACATGGCGATGGAGATAACCGGCATTTTCTTGCCAATACCACCGAGTTTTTCGATATCGCGATGACCGGTACGGAACCAGACGCTCCCCGCCCCGAGGAACAGTACGCTTTTGAACAGGCTATGGTTAAGCAGATGGTACAGACCACCGACCAGGCCAAGAGCAATCAGCGCCGGTTGTTCGAGCGCGATACCCGTTACGCCAGCGCCCAGCCCCAGCAGGATAATGCCGATATTTTCCAGGGTGTGGTAAGCCAGTAGACGCTGGATATTATGTTCCATCAACGCATACAGACCGCCGACAAACGCGGTGATCATGCCGAGCACCAGCAGCGCGATCCCCCACCACAGCGGTGCATTACCGCCCAGCAGTGACAGGGTTAAAATGCCCAGCAGGCCAATTTTCATGACTACCGTAGAAAACAACGCGGCAGCTGGCGCAGAGGCGTTCGCATGTGCCTGCGGCACCCAGCCGTGCAGCGGAATAATCCCGGCCAGCAGGCCAAAGCCAATCACACCGAGCAGCCAGATATCGGAACCGAGCGGCAGCTGTTGCATACGCATATCCAGCAGGCGCAGATCCAGCGTGCCGTAACGCTGCCACAGCAGCCAGCAAGCAATCGCCAGCAGCAGAGTGCCAAGACGCCCCAGCGCAAACCACAGTTTGCCCTCTTTGCTGTTGCTGGTGAGGAACACCGCACACAAGGCCATGACTTCGGCCATTACCACGAACATGCCGAGGTTGCTGGCAATGACGGCGCAGACGGCGGCAGCCATCAACATATTGATCTGCAAGCCGTTGCACTTCACCTGCGCGTGGCGATGCCAGTCAATGTTGTAGAGGCTGACAAACAGACCGCACAGACCGAGCGTAATCAGCCAAATCGCGTTAAGCGGAGAGATTTGCACATCGTAGCTTACCAGCGACAGCGCACCGCTCACGCCAACCGCGCCAGTCAGTACAGTGAAGCCCGCGGCTGCCGTATACAGACTACCAACCGCGCCGCCAATTCCGGCTATCCAGCCGCTTAGCGCCTTTTGAAAAGAAAAGAGAAATGCCAGAATAGCGGCGGCGACAAACCACGCCACGCCGCTATTGATCAGGGAAATTGCGCTCATTTAGCCTCTCCACTTTGAGCCTGCTGAAACAAGGTGAGATCGCCAAAATCCGTGTTAAAGGTCAGCTCACGCTTACGTTTGCTGACGCGGGCGATATCGGTGTTATCCACCAGATGCAGGGCTTTAGTCGGGCACATCCGCACGCAGGCCGGACCTTGTTCATCAAAGCTACAAAGGTCACATTTGACGGCGATCGCGCGAATACCTGGCACCCAGTCAAGCAATGTGCTGACACGCGCCGGAGCAGGCGGTGCCGGTGGCGCTTTCGGGGTATTGGCGTTTGCCGGAATATCCAGCGGACGGCTGCCGGAAAATTCAATTGCGCCAAACGGGCAGGCGATGCCGCACAGTTTGCAGCTTACGCACAGGCTTTCATTCAACTGCACGGCCCCATCAACGCGGGTGATGGCGTTAACCGGGCAGACCACCGCGCAGGGTGCATCTTCACAGTGGTGACAGAGCTGCGGCGCAGATTCTTTTTCATTTAGCATCACTCTCAGGCGCGGCATTGATTGCAGGCCGTGCTGGCGATGCGTCTCTGAACAGGCGGCCTCACAAGTGTGGCAGCCGATACAGAGCGTGGAGTCAGCAATTACAAAACGATTCACCAGGCATTCCTCAGGTGATTGTCATTTTTGACGAAAACATGCCGATGAAATGTCATTTTCGACACTCATCGACACGCCCATCCCCAAACAGGCGTAACGCCTGCAAAACGGGCAAAGCCTCAGCTCATGCTGCCGGGCTTTGTCCCTTTACCAGTTGGCTTAAATTCACCGGCACATTGTTTTCAATAGCGGTGTATAAGCTGTCGTAAACGCCAGCGATTTTTTCGAGATAGTGTTCCAGAACCTGTTCGCGATCGCGGATGTTGACCTTGCCATCAATCATGCCGTCAATGCTCAGTTGTGCCTGCGCAATCCGCTGTTTGTCTTCGCCATCTTTTGTTTCGACGTAATACTCGATGGTGTGGCTGTTAAAGCCATCCGCCAGGGTGACGTAAATACGAAAATGTTCAAAAAGGACGAAACAGAGTTCTTTGTCCGGCGCGCAGCTCATGGCGTGATGCAGGCGCGCTTTCGATAACGTGATCCCCTGAACCAGCGAATTGCAGTAGATGTGCCACTGGTCCTGTAGGCGACGATGCCGCTGTGCGATGTAATCGGCTTTCTCGCTTATTTCCCAAATAGTCATTGTCAGGTTACCCGTTTAACAGCTGTCTCTTATACACATC
>ERZ1027256.229-NODE-229-length-26842-cov-13.511218_pt1 | contig 26842 bp, 22 predicted proteins | sample MGYA00519242_ERZ1027256 | MGnify/ENA primary metagenome ERZ1027256 (study PRJEB26926, sample SAMN06164394) | human gut metagenome | biome: ENVO:00009003; feature: ENVO:2100002; material: ENVO:00002003 | host: Homo sapiens | place: USA | collected 2012 ...
GCTATGATGTTACCATAACCAACAACGGCAAAATACCCACAGAGCCGATAAAGGAGGGCAGCGGCCTGTCAACGCTTCGCCGCAGTATTGAAAGCTCCGGCGGTGAAATGCATATTTCGCACAATCCACGCTTTGCTCTTCTGATTACGATTCCCGCAAAGGAGGTCAGCCTATGATAAACACCATACTTGTAGAAGATGATCTATACATCCAAAAGCACTTTGTCGATCGTCTCGCGGCAGACGGCGAGTTTCATCTTGTCGGCGTTTTCCGTGACGCCTTTGAAGCGGAAAAGCACTGCGACGCCACCGTAAAGCTCGTCCTTATGGATGTGCAGACGCATCATAAGCATTCCGGTCTTGCCGCCGCAGAGCGCATCAAAAAGGCTTTTCCGCAAATCAAAATCGTTGTGGCTACCTCGCTTGTCGATCCCGAAGTTTTGCAAAGAGCCAAAATGGGTGCTGCTGACAGCCTGTGGTATAAGGACCACGGAACAGAGGAGCTGATGAGCGTGGTAAAGCGCACCCTGGCAGGTGAAAAGGTATTCCCCGATACCGCTCCGGCCATTGAAATGGAGGGTACGATGTCCGATGTCTTCTCGCCCCGGCAGTTAGACATTCTACGCCTTTATATAAAGGGCTTTACCTATCAGGAAATTGCCGATAAGCTGGGCATCTCCAAAAACGGCGTTCGTTGGAACCTGGACGATATGGTGGAAAAGAGCGGTTTTGAAAGCAGAGAAGCGCTGGTTGCAACCGCCATTGAAAACAAGCTCATGGTAATCACCTTAAAAGACGAATAAGCAAAACTGAACCCCTTGGCTGTACGGTCAAGGGGTTTTTCGCGCCCAAAAGGCAAAAATCTTTTGAAAAAAACCAGATCTTTCTTCTGTTACTGGCACAAGTGCCAGTGACAAACGCCAAAAAATCAGTATAATAGATAATGTAAGATTAGGATTGTGCTTTTAGAAGGTGGTGATGAATGATGAAAAAAATCGTTCTGGACATTCAAAGCGATATCCATGCGCACACCATGGAGCGAATGCTGATGCAAAAATTGGACGATTGCCAAGTTGTGATTTCCGAGTCGCCGGACGCAACCGCCGAGTGGTGCAAAACGCATCGACCGGATGTGCTTTTAATGGAGGTCAAGGCATATTCGCCATGGATGTTCAAAGAACGAATGGCGATCCGTGACAAGGTAAAACGGAACACGGAAAGCTGTCGTGTCATTCTCTTTGTGGATGATGATACAGATGAAGATTTGACCGAAAAGGTACGGCAGGCAAAGCGTGAGGGTCTGATAGACGCTTTTCTCTTCGGTTCGGTATCCGAAAACTACTTTGCTTCGGTCATCGACAGTGTTTAAATCAGGCAACACAAAAAGCATAAAAATCTTTAAAATAATTATGAGGGAGGAATAATAGTATGACAAAAACGAACAAACGAAGGCGCGTCGCCAGCGTCCTGTTGGCGCTTGTGATGCTGCTCTCACTGATGCCGAGTCTGGAGCTTCCCGCCCATGCCTTTTGGGACGACTACGATGACGGCTTCGATTGTCCTAACTGCGACCATTACCATTTTGGCAGCGAGTATATGTGTGACTGCCTGTTCTGCACCATTGACTGTAACTACGAGTGCTGGGTTGAAACCCATTGTAACGACTGCGGTGTGTGCTTTGGAGACACGCCCTATTGGTGCGAGACGTGCTATAAATGTGCCGACTGCATGGAGGACACGCACTGCTCGACCTGCGGCAAATGCTACATCGGCGAGGATGACCAGCTGTGCGGCGAATGCCATAAGGGTTCCTGCTGCTCCATAACCATCTGCGACACCTGCGGCTTCTGCGATGACTGTGCAAACGATGACAGCGACCCGATGCACTGCTCGCTGTGTAACGCCTGCTTCGGTTCGGTGGACGAGTGCGTGGACGACGATGATACCGGCGTCATACACTGCATCGATTGCCACACGGCCTGCGAACAGTGCGAGGAATGCCTGCTGAACCAGGAGTCCTGCGAGGACTGCGGCCTGTGCCTGGAGTGCTGCCGAGATAACTCCGAGAGCGGCGGCTGCCCGGACGGTGAGACCTGTGTGGAAAGCGCCGAGTGGGACGAGCACATCTGTCAGGTCTGTGACAGCTGGGTCACGGATAAGGAGGACGAGGACGAATTCTGCGAAACCTGCGAGATGTGCAAGGAGTGCTGCGAGGGCAACTCCGACTGCTCCGAGGGAATGTGCGCAATGGACACTGACTATGCGGATCACTTCTGTGAGGACTGCGGCCTGTGCTTCCACGACAGCGATCCCTGCGAGGACGGCTGCGATCAGCGCTGCAAGGACTGCTGCCGAGATGCCGTAAGCGCTATGGGCTGCGATCATGACGATTGGTGCTTCAGCGACTCTGATTTTGAGGATCATTTAAAGACGGAGCATGCCGGCGCCGGACATACCCACATAGCCTCAGCCACCTGGGCGGCTGACGGAACACAGCACTGGCACCCCTGCCGCTATTGTGACGATAAAAAGCTGAATGCCGCCAACCATGAATTTGACGCCAAGGGCGTGTGCAAGGTCTGTGGCTACATCAGTGGCAGTTCCATCGTCATCAACCGCCAGCCGAGGGGCGTCAAGTGTAAGACCTCTATCTACAGCAGCGGCGATTATGACGAAGAGCCGGAAAACGACCTGCTGTACAGCGAACATAACTGGGTCACCTTCTCTGTCTCGGCAAAGAGCCTGAAAGGCGACGAGCTGACCTATCAGTGGTATCAGAAGAATAATGCGAATCCCACGGCGGCGCCCTACAAGCTGCCGGAGAAAGATTACTATGTGGACGTGAACACCCCAACGCTGAGGCTGTCGGTTTCCGCCGAGGCCTGCATGGATGACTACTCCTACTACTGCGTCATCGGCAGAAAGGGCGACCCTTCGGACACCATGAAAACGGCGGAGGCAAAGCTGACTGCCACCCATGCCTACAGCCATAAGCAGGCGGGTGTGCGTGTGCCCACGGAGGAGAACCCCATAAAAGTACACCCAAATATTATTTACTCCACATTCTGCGGAAGCAGAATGTTTCTTTTCTCCGTAAGCCCTTTGTCAAGGAACTTGTAAAAGATGTGAATCTGCCTGTCCTCGTCCTTGCTTTCGGGACGATCACCAATCACGATGTACTCGATAAGCTCCAAACAAGTCTCACGGGTAAGCTCCTGAATATCGACATACTTCTTGATATTTTCAATGTATCTGTCAATATCCTTTTCAGCCTGTTCAGCGGTTTCGCACTTTTCTTTCAGTACAGCGACTTTCTCTCTCAGCATCTTCTGCTCATCAAGATACTGATTCAGCATTTTCACGCAGAGTTCTTCGGGTACAGTACCGAGGAGCTTTTCTTCATAGGTCTTACTGATAAGCGTTTCGAGCTGTGCAAGCCTTTTCTCACCCTCATGGAGTTCCTTGCTGTTATGCTGGCTCTCCGCATCGGCAGTAGCCTGTCTGCGTTTTCTAACGGCTTCACGGAGTGCGTCCTCGTCCTCAACGGCAAGTCGTGCCTTTGCTCTAATATCGTCAACAACAATCTGTGAAATTACTCTTTCCAAAATGGAATGAGGAGTGCAGCCGTCCATTCCGCTTCTAACATAAGTACCACAGCGATAGCTGACAGTCTCATATGTTCCACGCTTCTTAGAGGTGTGCATGGTTCTGTTCATTTTCATCTTGTAACCGCAGTCTGGGCAGTACATAAATCCTGACAGCGGAAGAATCACGCCTTCTTTTGTTGTCTTGCCGATACTCACCGATGCGTCAACCTCTCTAACCTTGTCCCACAGCTCTCTTGAAATGATAGGTTCATGATTATTTTCAATCACTATCCATTCCGACCTGTCCTTGCGTATCTGCTTGTGATTTTTGTAGGATACCGTTGTCACTCTCTGCTGTGCGAGATTTCCGATATAAATCTCATTGTTAAGAATGCCACGCACCATACAATCATTCCACAGATGTGAAGTCACAAGGGGATTATCTTTGCCTTTAAGCTGATAACGATGATCCGAGGGAGTTGCGATGCCGTCCTTGTTAAGCTGTATAGCGATCTGCTTCGGACTTAACCCTCTTGCCCTCTGCTCAAATATACGTCTTACGATAACGGCGGCATCTTCATCAATCAAGGGCGTATGCTTTTCATCATCTGCCTTGATGTAACCATAAGAAGCTGAAGCCGCCAGATACTTGCCCTGCCGAGAATTTGCTGCCATGACACTGCGTACCTTCTTTGACGTGTTGGCGGCGTGCCATTCGTTGAATAAATTCATCACAGGCATAAGATCCATTGCCGAACTGTTTCTGTCAAGCGTGTCTACATTGTCGCTCAGGGCGATGAAGCGGATATTGAATGAAGGAAAAATGTAATCTATATACTGACCGACCTCGATATAATTTCTTCCGAAACGTGAAAGGTCTTTACAGAGGATAAGATTTATCTTTCCCGACTTTGCATCATCAAGAATCTGCTTGATACCTGGTCTATCGAAACTTGTTCCCGAATAGCCATCGTCCTCGCATATCTCGATAAGATTCCACCCCTCCTGCTTGCTGACATATTCCGTCAGCATCTTCTTCTGATTTTCAATCGAAAGGGATTCGCCCGCACGTTCGTCCTCCTGCGACAAACGCACATAGATCCCGACATTGTAAGTAGTTTGCTTTGCCATAATAACTCCTTTCCAATCAAAGCAAACCATATTCGATGATACAACTATTATAGCGCAGAAAACCGAATATGGCAAGTCTTTTTTCAAAACTTTTTAGTTCTTTTCGGTTTTCTGAAACGCTCTTTTGAAAGCAAGTTCATAAAGCACCTTATCAAGGTCTTTTTCACCCACGAAATGACTTGTCACAGCATAACGCTGACCGTCCACTTCGTACACGGCTTTGCTGGTCGGCTTATCTTTATATCTCTCATTCAGCTCAGCCAAAGTAAATCCTGTATCTTTTCTTGGCAAGTGTCTCCTTTCCGCCTGCGATTATCTATCTCTACACGCAATGGCTTTTTGTTGCAGGGGCGTTACGCCTGCACAGGTGCTGTACGGAACGGCAGAGCCGTCCCTTACACAGCAATCGTTTTGTTGTCGGAATATATGTTACTCCGAATAGGAATGATCTGTTTCTGAAAAGCTCATCTGCTTAGCGTACTTTTCGGAATAGCTTTCGTCCGAGCTGTTGTCAGCATCGGCAGAACTATCGTCAGCCAGCTCACCAATCTGCTCATAGGTCATACCGCTTGCTGTCAGCTTGCCGATCAGCGTATGCTCCGCAGTCACAGCATCGAGAAGTGCCTGTCCCTCCGCACCGCCGTAAAGCTGTGAGAGCTTATCGTAGGTGTAGAGCTTGCTATCAATGATGACCTTGCGCCTGCGCTCCTGCACAGCTTTGATAGACTTTTCGTAGCTGTCGAGCTTTGCCTGATTCTCCGCAAGAACAGCATCCGTAATGATAACAGCGGACTTCTCATCAACCTCGGTCTTAGCTTTCTTACTCATTCTCATCACCTCCCAATGTATTGGATTTAGGGATAATACCCTATGCTAATATTATAGCATTCTCGGACAGCAAAAGTCTATTCGCATTGCGCAAGAAGTTGAGTGCGCCATAAAACTTCTTCATTCGTGAAATTGTTATGGGGAATTTTGCAGAAAGCAGACCGAGCATTGCAAATCCGAGCCATATCACATTGACTGCATACTGCATAGGTCACCATTTCTGATTTATTCAATACGGAGAATTATTATCACGGAGCAACTATTTTTATAAAAATCATGCCCGTTTCCTGATTGAACGTGCTTGTATATATAGAGGGGGTTTTATCCGAGTGCCGCCGTGACCTATTCACATTCTGTATAGAAATATGCTGTTGAATTTAGGCACAAGGGAGAACCGTCATGAACAAAGTGTAAACTTTTCTGAAAAACAACGCCATTTTCTCAAAAACACCGGTAGAAAAGTGAAGGGCTTTGACGTTGTGACGATCACACGCACCCCTGCATATCATTTTCATCATAAAATTTTTCTGCGGTATACTTAACGAAGCGGTCAATAATTTGGTATTAACTTATGGGAGCATATTTCATAGGACTGCCGCCCAGACTGCGCAATAACTGCGCTGAGCCAGTTTACAATTTCAAGAGTGATGATATTGAGTGCATCACGCAGGAGCGTGAGCGAGTATGACCGCCGACCTAAGCGGCGGAGAGTTTAAGTCGCATAGCTCCAAATTCGCTGACGGAGCATCGAAAGCCTGAGTGATATGAAAATCCCACAGGCTGGAAAATAGCGCTACAGCGCAACAAAAATAACAAGCATTGTATTTTGCGCCGCACAGCGAGCGAAAATACCAAATGCTTGTTAGGGACACCCCAAGCCCCGAAACGACCGCACAGCGGTCAAGAAAATCGGCTAACGCCGAAATACAAACAAAGGAGACACCACTATGAAAACCGAGAAAAAGAAGCGTGGAAGACCGCCCAAACACAAGGCTATGGAGTTTGAGGGTATGACCTACGAGGGAGCAATCAATCACGCACTTGACAAAGAGGTCAGAGCCGACCTTGACAAGTGCCTTGCCGACAAGGACGAGAGCCAGCTTACCGACGATGAACGCAAGTACCTGAAACGCAAGAAGGAGAAGAAGTCCTACACCCTCAATGTTCGTTTCACCGAATCGGAAATGCAGGACATTCTTTCCAAGTGTGAGCAGTACGGTTACAAGAACAAGACCGAGTATATCCGTGATTGTGTTCGGGCGAGGGTTGATCTCACGCCCGACCGTTCCGAAATTGCCGAGTGTAACCGTCTGATGAAACGCATCGGAGCAAACATCAACCAGATACTTGTCCGACTTTACAGCACAGGTCACATCTATGCCGAGGATATTACCGAGATAAAGAAAGGGGTAAACGAAATTTGGCATACACTTCTATCCATACGATCAGGGCAACAGTCAGCGCAGCGATCGCTTACATCACAAGAGATGATAAGACCATCGACGGTTTATATGTCAACTCTTATGCTTGCCGAGCCGATAGCGCAGGAGCAAGCGAGGACTTCCGAGCCGTCCGAAACACAGGAACAGGACGCACCCAAATCCTTGCCTACCACATGATACAGAGCTTTGCCCCCGGTGAAGTCACGCCCGAACAAGCTATGCAGATCGGAGAGGAGCTGTGCGACCGTTATCTGAAAGGCGATTATCAGTATGTCATTGCTGTTCATCATGACAAGTCGCACCTGCATTGCCACATCATTTTCAACAACACAAATCTGTATAACGGTCTGAGCTTTACCACCGAGCATAATCAAGGCAGAAAGTCTGAAAGAGCGTGGGCAGAGTTGCGTGAGATTTCGGACGAGATATGTGCTGAACACGGTATATCTGTTATCTCCGAGCCTGAAAAGGGACATGGGGTATCTCACTTTGAGAGGAATATGCAGAAAGAGGGCAAGTCGTGGAAAGATAAGCTCCGTGTCAGGATTGCGGAGGTCATGCTTTACAGCCGTGACTTCAAGGATTTTCTTGAAAAATGTTCGGAGTGCAGTATCGAATATGTTTACAAGCCAAGCAATAAGGTCAAGCTGAAATTCCGTTTATCAGGTGACGGTCAACAGAAGTTTACAAGAGCCGACACCCTGGGCGCAGACTTCACCCCCGAACGCATAGCCGAGCAGATAGCGGAGATACAGGAAAAGCTGTCAGCGGCGAATGTCACTCCCGATATGCTTATCGAAGCGCCGAAGCCTGTTGTTCCAAAGACCGAGCCGAAGCCGACACAGACAGTCACCGCACCGACAAAGCCGAAACAATCTGCCGAGCCTGAAACTATCACCGAAACAAGTGAAACCGCAAAGAGAAAAGCTGCTGCGGAACAGGTGGAGAAGTTCTTTGCAGCCCGACGAGCAAGACGGCAGGCACAGCTTGATATGCTTAACGCAACTGCTATCAATCCGAAGCCTGAACCGTCTGCCCGGACACCACAGCCCACACCTACGGAGAGTAAAGCACCTGAAAAGAAAGAAGATCCGTGGAAAGCTATCAGAGGTATGGGCAGAGCAAACGAAATCATCGCAGACCTTGAAGCTGGTGGCGTTATGTCATTCAGCGAGCTGTCTGGATTCTTCTTCAATACACCTCACTCCGATGACCACACAACTGAGCGTGCCGATCTGAAAAAGAAGTTTACAGCTATCGACACGCTCATTGCAAAGATGAAGCACCGTGACGAGCTGGAGCCTGTTTACAAGGAGTATCAGGGCAAATCGGGCTGGTCGCAGAGCCGTTTCAAGAAGAAAAATGCCGCCACTATCGAGGACTACGAGCAGACGGTCAAGTACATCAAGGAGCATATCAAGAAGTATGCTGTTGACGGCAAACCGCCGACGATGCTTGACCTTTTGGAGAAGTCCAACAAGCTGAAATCGAAGTGGAACAGGCTTAATGTCGAGCATACCGCATTCCTCACCAAGCGTGAAACGGCGAAGAAGTACACCCGACAGGTGCGCCAGTACATCAACGAACAGCAGATGAAGCGTGAGCGTGAGAAAAGCCGTCAGAGGACACAGGCTAAACATAGAAATAAAAATACACTTGAATAAAGAAAGGAAACAACAACTATGAGCAAAATAGGTTATATCCGTGTTTCTACGGAGCATCAGGAAACAGCGAGACAGCAGGAGATCATGTGCAGTTATCAGGTTGACCGCATCTTCTCCGAGAAGCTGTCAGGAGCGAACACCGACCGCCCTCAGCTCAGGGCAATGCTTGACTATGTGCGTGAGGGTGACACCCTCTACATCGAGAGTATCAGCCGTCTGGGACGCTCCACAAAGGACTTGCTGAACATCATCGACACCCTCACAGACAAGGGAGTAACGCTCATCAGCCACAAGGAGAAAATTGACACCGACACTCCTGCGGGCAAATTTATGCTCACCGTGTTCGCTGCACTCTCACAGTTGGAGCGTGAGCAGCTCAAACAGCGACAGCGTGAGGGCATCGAGATCGCTAAGGCTCAGGGCAAGTACACCGGGCGAAAGCCTATCCCCACCGACTGGACGAGGTTCGGTCAGCTCTATGGGGAATGGAGAGCCAAGCACATCACGGGCAGGGACTTTATGCGGAGAATGAATATGTCAGCAAATACTTTCTACCGCCGTGTGCGTGAGTATGAACTCCGTCACGGCATCACCGAGCCGACCTCAGCTTGACCGTCAGGCGAACGGAAATGCCACACATCACTATCCGAGCCTGCGGAGCGGAATTCTAACCGCTGAAAAGAAAAAGCCCTCAGAAACGCTTACAAGAGCATTTCCGAGGGCTTGCGGTTATTCAGTTCCAATAGAGTTTGTGCCTGTTGTGGTGTGCCCCACAATGCCTATTCAGACTTGTGTGGAACGAAAAATATAGTATTTGGCAATAAAACAAGATAACAATAAATTTATAGTTTAGTTAACTACATAGACATTTCCCTTTATGGCGATTTCGTTTATTATGGCACTACGGTTCAAATCTTTTTGGGACAATAAAACAATACCTATAATATTAATATCAGATTGCTTAATAGTATCTTTACCTGTATTAATACCGTTTCTTATGTTTTCAAATTCGTCTTCCAAATAAGCGTGTTTATCATTTATTATATTAACAAACTTATCTAATGGTGAAATGAGCTTTTCGCCAGCATAGAACAACGGGATACCATACACTCCTCTTTCGTCATTTTGAGGATTTTGAATCGTTGGTAGTGTTGAATCAGAATCATTGTAAGTATCGACCCAAAGCCATGTCACTGTTCCGTATTCACTATATTCATCTATTACAGATGATATATCTGATGAATTGATTGCATTCTTGAATGATACATATATTTTGCCTTCGCCAAGGATTGTTGAAACATCATTATCTTCTTCTGGCGTGGGGAGAAAAAAACGTTGATATTGAGAAGAATCATTTTCTTTAATAAGACAATTAGGAAAGTCTGTATTTGCGTTTACTCCGCTTGTGCCTGTCAATAAGCCGATTTTTTCAAATATGAATTTCTGATCAAGACTCACTTTTAATCTGAATGTAAATTTGTTAGTGTATTCTGTTGTGCTAAAAGGATAACTAAGAATAGAGTATTGATATTCATTACTGCTCTTTTGCTTGATGTCAAGCTCATTTCCATTTGGACAGCTTATATAATAATAATCTTGTATATCTTTATTCATTTGAGTCATCATTTTATCTCTGTTGTGATACTTAGATAAAACAAAAGTGCCTGCCGTAACTAATAATGATATAATTATAATTATAATTGTTTTTTTCATTGCTTCAACCTCTACTTCAAGGCTGGACACCGCTTATAAGCTGTTCATTATAAAAAACAATTATTTTATCATTTGGCAATAGCTGTTCTGTTCCCATTGAATAATCATTCGATGTATCCCAATTAGACCAATCTGCTGCATTTAGTCTAAAATGGATTACAAACTGTTTATTAGGTTGAAGTTCAACATCGGTATTAAATTTGATTTTTGCATATGTATTTCCGTAATCGTCATTAACAAATTCACAAACCGAAGTATTACCTAAGTATTGATTATCTACAGCAAGCCAGTCGCAATGGTATTCAAGGTTTTCTTTATTGTCTGCATTAAATACATAATTTATAGTTATATCACTCATTTTTAAAGGCTTGTCAGAGTTGTTAGTTATAACTATATTGGGATTTATAGTATTTGAGTTACTAATACCTGCATTGCAAGATTCTACTGTTATTTCAGGTGATTTCTCATCATCTTGAATTACCCCTGGATTGATAGTTGGCGTAACAGTTGTATCTATTTCACCATCATTATCAAGATCAATGTTAATAAAAAATGAACCATCTGATAAATTTAAGAATAATACAGATCCACTATTCACAGAGATATTGGTATACAAATAGATGTTTCCATCAATATTGCACATAATATCAGTGTTTTGATCAGCAAGTGAATTGATTTTACAATCATAATTATCATCAGCAAATTGAGCCAGTAAAATCGGATTGCCAACTGATGTTAAAGGGTCAAATTTAAAATTATTCCCTTCATGAACCTCTGAATTTGTGTAATAATATGAACAGGTTTCGTTTGAAAAGAATAAATCAAAATAACCTGAAATAGCAAGCTTATTTGAAAGTGTCTTGGTTTCTTCTATGGCATTAGATGTAAGATTGTTATTTGCCATTTTTGTTCTCATGGGCAGCTTCATAAATGATTTTGTATCTTTTATGTTTTTTAATATCTCATCTATGCATTCCTGACTCTGTATTAACCCCATATGATCTTGATCAAAGATTTTTATATCCAAAAGATCGTGATTAAAATTCATTGTTGCACTTTCAATTGGAACTACACTATCGCCAATACCATATTCTGGAACGAATTGCAATCCTCTATCGCCAGGACAATGTTGAATAGTTGAAATGGTATTTCTATTACTTCCTACTAATGCTATTCTTTTCAGATTATTAGTATTGTTTTGGGATATTTTTATGCGGCTATGGTTATATTTTCCATCTATCCAAAGATAATTATTATAATCATCAGAAATCAGCTCATCAAATTCGTCAAATGTAAAATACGTAAAATTGCCGTTATCTATAAAATAATCATACCAATGATCATAAGTTCGTTTATATGAATATATCCACTGCCAGTCATCTGTATAATCTTTATTTGGCAACAAATCATAACAACTGCCTAAATTCACCAAAACACTTGGAAGTTCAAATGAAGTAAATAATGATTCTGCTACCCCGAGTCCTCCTATGATATATGATAAATCACCAGTGCTTAAAACGCAAAGCATCGTTGGCGCACCCCAAAATGGTGTTCCGGCAGTTATTTGTTTAGAAATATTATCAGCACCATATTCCGAAATGTATTTTTCTGTAACAATACCACCCATACTATGTGCAACAAAAACTACCTCATTATAATCACTAATAAGATCATGAAGATTATTAGCCGTTATTTGCGCTCCCATTCTCCAATCATACGGGAAAAATAAGATATCATACTTATCAGAAATATCAGTATCATTATTTAGTGATTCAATTATTCCTTTATAAGTATCATCATATCCATAATTATTAACAGGATATAATTCAATATTACTATTACCGTAGTAATCGCATTTGAGCGACTGGAACGCATTGTGAATTTTTTTAACATCATCAAAGTTACTTGGCTGTTCAATCCAAGATCCCCATACACTTTCATCATTTGATGTTTTTGCAAGATCTATTCCCATTATTCCCGGTACTACTACAACGGCTCTTTTCAATTTAGGAATTGTTATGTTTTTGGTTATTCGCTTTACTTCTGTATCACCGGTCTTGGCAACTTTGTATGATAATTCAAAATCCAATTTTGCATTTATATCAGAATTATGTTTTGAATCTGTTGGAACTATAAATTTCAAAGGAATTGAATAGCTTTTACTTGGCTTTATTACCGAATAATTGTGTGTAAGTGAGGTTCCATACTTTGGTTCAAGGTTATCAGCAGTGATTTTTATCGATACATCTGTCGCATCGCCATCTCCAATATTATCCAAATATACATTTGCATTTATATCATCATAATTAAAATTGGAAATACTAACCTTATTATCAGCGTATACACTTAATGCTAACGGAGGAATTAAATTCTGTTCTAACTCACTCAATCCATAATAGGTAACAAATTCTCGTGTTTCACCACTGGTGAAAGTATCTTTGTTCCATGTGATGGATACTGCACTATCTCCATTAGATCGTCCTGGCTGAGTCACATAATCCCATAGCGTACTTGTTACATTTCCCCAATTAGTAAATTGTACTTTATCAGGTTTTCTGTCTCCCGATTTGTAGAATGTACCTTGTGCTACTACACCGGGATTAGTTGCGGAATCAAAGGCTTGCCATATTTGCGGAATATTAGAACCTGAATATACGGTTTCAGTTGTTACATCAGATCCGTTTACTCTGAATGGCGCAGCATCATTACCACCGAGCATAGTGTCCATCATAATTCTTATGCCCACTTGTTTGGCGTATTCTGTATCATTTTTGACGATATACTTAATCTTAACAACATCATCTCGTCCAGTCGCCGAATTCTCAATAATAGATAGTTCTTGTGTGACATCAACACCATCATAAGAAGCTTTGGAAACACTTTTAGAACCATCAGCATCATAAGTTACATTTGATGATGTAAACTCATTTATGCTTTCACCAACAACAATTGTTGTTTTTGATGTTCCTCCACCCGGATGACCGAAAAGCATCTTTTTATTATCATCAGTTGAACTGTTAGGGTTTCCTCCTATTGTACCAATAGTATAGTGACCATTACTTGCAGTGTTGAACTCAATGTAGTCATTTGCTATTAAAGTATTATTTTTGAGAATACTTTTAAGCATTCTATTTTGGGGAACACTTACAGCAGAACTTGCCAGATTTGATTTCCATTCTTGGTACTCTTCACCATTAGGATCTAACGTTGAGTAATATTGATATTCGTCAACATAATCATCGGCAAAAGCAGGTAAACTCGTAAGCATAGTTGTAGATAACGCAATACAGCTAAGACCTGCCACGATACGTTTCAAAATCTTATTCTTAACCATTTCATACCACCTTTCTGCAACACACAGTTGCCAATTATTTCTTGTTTACATAGTTTCTCAGCTCTTCTGGCTCTATACAACTAAGATGACTGTTAGCGTGAAACCCACCTACAAACTGTCTCAACCCCATAAATACGGCTATGAATACAACAACCGCAGGCAGCGTATGGGAAAACAGAGCAATCAGCAGGACGATAATGGTATTCAGCACATCAGAGATCAGCAGCTCCATTCCATATGCGTAGATCACCTCTTTGGATTCTTCCGTTATGTTCTGAACCACAAAAAAGTGTGCTATGCTTTTTGCAAGTTTTGAAATCATTTCTGAATCACTTCCTGCAAAAATCATAACACAAGTTGCAAATTTTTTCAATAGGTTTTGAGAAAAAAGGTCTCAAAGTGTCCCCAAATGTCGTCTTCTTGTCCCGAAATGCAAATAGTTAAATTTGTAAACAATTACGAACCATAATGTTCAGCTTAAAAATTCCGTCATCATAATCGAAACTTACTAACCCACCCAATCTATCAACGGAGGATTTGATACTGTTTATCCCTATGCCGTGAAGCCCTTGTTCTTTCTTTGTTGATGTTAAAACAGATGTATCTACCTTATCTGATGTATTTGTAATGACAATAAATAGCTTCTCTCGTTCTTCCATTAGGCTTATCCAAATATGCTTATGTGATACACCAGCTCTCTGGCAACCTTCTATTGCATTGTCAAGAGCGTTTCCGATGATACGGCACAACTCCAATTCGTCTGCCTTGATATTTGTTATGATATTGACCTTGCAAATAAACTCTATACCGTATGTCTGAGCAAGAGAACCCTTGATGTTCACAATAGAATCGACGGCATTATTACCAGTATAGCAGAGTCTGTTAGCAAGCCTTACAAATGAGCTTAGCTTGACAAGATATTCCTTAGCAGAATCAGTATCATTGTTTTCCAACATATCATTCAGAACTAAAAATTGATTTTCAATATCGTGTTTAAACTCTCGTACTTGCTTGTATGACAGGGTAAGCAGCTTATAGTTTTCCTGTTCCTGTTGCTTTATTGTTTCAAGGTATTTTAACTTTATCTTATCTTCAAAACTTTCAAAGAAATTAAACATAGCAAGGTTTATAAAGATAATTCCTGCAAGAGAAACGCCCAAAGAAACATAACTATAAGTGTTGCTGCCAACAAATCCATCAAGCATTGTTTGTAAAAGAAAAATACTTATGATTGGAATAACTATTATCAATATCCAATATTTTATCGGCAGTTCACGAATTTTTTTGTTTATTATGCGGTGCATCAATCCTATAAGCCATAAATAAATTATATTTGTGCCTACCATTCCGAGATAACGTCCTAAACCAGACTCTAAGAATTCATCTGGTGTTCCCATATTAGCAATGCAAAGTAATCCAATCACAATAGGTTCAGATATAGATATAATCAGTAAAAACAATATGTTCCAAAATATTTTATGACGGATTGAATCATCATAACAAATAAAGGACATGGAGCTAATAAGAATAATGGTTGTAATCAGATACACTAAAATATTATCTGTCAACAAAACTGTCGCTGACAGTATTACAGTAGAAAGAAGATACGACAGATAAAGAACTGCTTTATTAACTTTTGCCTTACTCAACAAGGAAAAGTATAAGAATACCAACATCATTTCAATTGCTACATTGACAATCTCAATGATATTTTCAATCAATACGGGCAACTCGATCATCTCCCTGTTGCATAGTTAAGATAGCGAGCAACTATCTCATCTTTATATGTTTTGCCTATGGGGATTTTTCTGCCGTTGCTTAGAATAATATCGTACTTGGTAATATTCTGTATATGGTCAAGATTTACAAGTATTCCACGGTTTATAATAGCGAAATTGTACTTTAACAACTCGCCACACACAGTTGAAAAATCGCCGCCGTACTCCAATTCACCATTAACTGTGAATAGTGATACCTTTCTTCTATGTCCCTCAAAGTAAAGAATATCTGTCAGCCTGAACTTGAATGACAGATTTTTATTATTGAAAGTGAAAGTTCTAAATCGCTGCTGGCACTCAGCAATGATAGAATTTAGCTGTTTGGTATATACATAGTCTGGCTGATTTTTCAATATATAGCGAAACGCTCCCACATCGTAGCCCTTAACGGCAAATTCGGCATAATTCGTCAGGAAAGAAATAATAACTGAACCATCTATCTGTCTGATTCTTTCAGCGGTCTGCAATCCGGTCAGATCGGGCATTTCAACATCGAGTATGATGACTTCATACATTCCCTTGACATAGAAACTCAATAAGTCTCTCCCGCTTGTAAATTCGTGTATTTCGCAGTCGGGGAGTTTCATTTCTCTTAATCTGTTATGAAGTTGTTTTAAGAATACAGGTTCATCATCAACGATAGCAATATTCATAGCAATCACCTCACAATTGGTCATGCTTTATGTATCAGTTATCATTATACCACATCGGAGAGATTATTTCAAGAGAAAAAATAGCTATGCCTCCATTAATAGTTTCGGAGACATAGCCTCATGTTGCGTTATTTTATATTCATCGAATATGGTCTATTGCCTGATTTAAGAGTGGGTGTACTTATAAGTGCTTCACAGAAGACAGCGAGAGAACGCCGAAATACAATGTCACTTGGGTCGATAAGAATGGGGTTACCCATGACGGTGTCGTGGGCGGCGACCCGAAGTGCGACGGCCACAAGCTTCCGTGCCTGTTTGAAGCAGGCGAATACGAAGCGCATTATATGACCACCGGCTCCAAGGAGCGCATCTTCCCGCATACCTTTGTGTTTGACAGAAGCTATGACGCGGTAGGCGGCGGCAGAGTCGATGTGCTCAGATGTTCCGTCTGCGACTATATAGTTCCTGTGAAGAGCCATGTCCATGATTACGGCTGGAACTGGGACTGCACCGGCTTCGGCAGTATCTATGAGTATACCTTCAACATCGGCGGCTCGACCAAGACGGTGGAGGAGCTCATCATCGAATCCGGCTATGCCCACCCAGAAAAGTGCAAGGTTCCCGGCTGCGAGGAGTTCATCATGGTTCCCCATAGCTGGGGCCGCTGGAATGTGGTCAAAAACCCTGATACCGAGGGCGATAAAGGCGGCATGGAGGCTGAATGCAGCGTCTGCGAATACAAAGAGACGAAAGAAATTGACGGCGATTGGACAAAGGACACCGCCCTTGTGACGGTGAAAAACGGTCGGGCAACCCGTATGATCGTCAAGCCAGGCGACAAGATCAGGCTTTATCCCGAGGAGAGAACCGGTCAGAAAGCCATCGGCTGGAAGGTGGAGTATCGCCGCGAATACAATGAGTATGACATCATACCTGTTACTAGAAATTGGAATACCAATGAGGCGAAGACCCTGTTCAAGCTGGTGACCAACGGCTCCGCCCTTGAGTGGGGCTGCACGATCCCAGAGTTCAGCGCCATGGGTGCCCCCGGCGGCGGCAGTTTCTTCTTTGAGCCTGTCTATGCAAGCTGTGACCACAGCGGAGGCACAACGCTGCTCAACGCGAAGGAGCAGGTCTGCGACCGTAAGGGCTACACCGGCGACACCGCCTGCGCAGATTGCGGCGGCACCGTAAAGGGCGAGACCGGCGACTTCAGGCATAGCGGTCCCCTTGAACTGCGGGATGTAAGAACGGCGACCTGTACAGAGAGGGGCTATTCCGGCAACCAGTACTGCACATCGTGCGACAGGATCGCGCATAAGGGCGTCTCTACCCCGTCCCTCCACGAAATTGCCGATAACTGCAAGCTGATCAATGAGGTTAAGCCAGGATGCACCACCTCAGGCTATAGCGGTGACCAGCAGTGCACAGCCGGCTGCGGACAGATTATCCGCTACGGTCATGTCGTTAATAAGCTCAGCCACGACTGGGACGGCGGCAAACCCGCAAAACAGGGCAAGAGCGAAGGAATTCTCTACACCTGCCAGCGCGCCGACTGCGGCGAGACAAGGTTCGTCAGAAGCCCCGCCGCGACCGAGTTCACGGTCACGGTCATCAAGGGCACGGCCTCCGTTGCCGCAGGGACACCTATCACGGACAAGATCGCGCAGAACACCGTTGTGACCGTTACGGCGGACGCACCGGAAGCAGGCAAGGTCTTTGACAAGTGGGTCGTGCTGGAAGGCAATGTCACTCTGACAGACGCCACCAAGGCGACTACCACCTTCACCATGCCCGGCAATGATGTGAAGCTCGAGGCCACCTATAAGGATGCGCCTCCAAGCCATACCCACAGCTACGGCACCGAGTGGAAGTATGACGACACCGATCACTGGCATGAGTGCGAGTGTGGCGATAAGGCCAATATTGAGGCTCACAGTGCCAGCGAGTGGATCGTTGACACGGCAGCTACCGAAACCGCCGACGGAACTAAGCATAAGGAATGCACCGTCTGCAAGAAGGTTCTTGAAACCGCACCGATCCCTGCAACAGGCAGCAATCATACCCACAGCTACGGTACAGAGTGGAAGTATGACGGCACCAACCACTGGCATGAGTGCGAGTGCGGCGACAAGGCCGACACGGCAGCACACAACTTCCAGTGGGAGATCGACAAGGCCGCTACCAAGGAGGCCACCGGCATCAAGCACGAGGAATGCACCGTTTGCGGCGCCAAGCGCAGCGAGAATACGGTCATCGACAAGCTTCCCGACGGCGGCAACACAAGCAATACAGGCAGCAGTGGTAATAACACCAATAAGCCAGGAAATGACGACTCCACCAAGTGTCCTCAGACCGGTGACAGCAGCAACCACATCGGTTGGCTGGCTGCTCTGTGCGGCGTTCTGACTCTGCTGGGCGTAAGCGGCAAAAAGAGAAAGGAATCCAAGGTTAAATAAGCCGACGCTTCCGAAATCAAAATAGCCTAAACACAATAGGCGGTGACGGATCATTCCGCCACCGCCTATTTTCCTGAAAGCGAGCTTGCCAGCAAGTCCCTTTCCGAAAGGCGGCAAGCGACACCCACATTCTGACCATGTATCCCCAGCCGAACGGGGACGGCAATCTCCGGCGCTCTTTCTTTATGCCTTCGACAAAAATCAGAGCAAAGCTCAAAAATCTTTTAGAAAATTAAAAAACTTGGTTGTAGCCCCCTCAACTTTTCAACATGGAAAGTGAGGGGGCTTTCTCTATAGCCTCCGCCCGTTCTTTGAAAACCGAATAGTACAGCGCATCCTTTTGTAGGGCGTAATTTTTTTGTGTCTAAAAGCAAATCTACTCACTGTCAAAAGCTTGAACTCACTACAAATAAAAAAAATGGTAACACCAGCAGGAAGTTATTTTCCTGCTAATGTTACCTCATTTACAAGTATCACAAGATTTAAAGGGGAAATGATAAAGTCTTTGTAATGCTTATCGTAATTCTTGTAGCTTTACGCTTAATTCTTGTAAATGTTTTTTGGCTCTTTAGTTTGATAGCCACCATACATTGATGCACATCCGCAGGCAGCTATACCCATTCTCTTAGTTGCTCTGGCAATAAGGCTGGCAAGCAATTTCTTAAATGATCTCATTCTTATCACACCTCTTTTCTTTGATCTTCGCTGATATTATTAAAACTGCAATTAATAGATTTGTTAACAGGATCATAGATCCAACCATCTGATATCTATTGATAATCGCCCCGCCAAACAGATCAAGCAACAGAAAAACTATCATTCCCATCGCTTTGAACTTTGGCTTTTTATCTTTTTCTATAGGCTTATTTTTGTTCTCCACAGGGCAGAATACAAAAGCTATTATCTCCTCAAACACCACAAAGGCAACTATCACCCATATATTTATATATCCGCATACCTTGTCATTAAGAAAAGCTGTAGCAATAAATGTTGAACACATCAGCAAATTGCATCTGAAATATGTATCTGCATGATACCCTCCGGTAATAACCCTGACAGCAATAAACACTGCCAAATATATTACGCTTTCCAGCAAATGCCCTGTCAATGCTCCCATAAGCAATACAAGCACAATGTTTAACATTGATGAAATAGTTATTTCTATGCCATACCGATAAAAATCCTGTACCTCATCTGCTTTGCCGATAGCTTCCTGCTCGGTCAAAAAATTAAGTATACCCGATACAACAAGATCCATAAACTACCGCCTCGCTTTTGTCTTACCCTAATTTGAATTTTACTAGAATAAAAGCAATATGTCAAGCTTTTTGGAATGAGTTGCAGGTTTTTGTCACGAAATGCAGCAACGGTTCAGAACAATTAGTTCAGGGCCGTTGTATCTGCCATCAATGTTACCTGACAGCAAAACATTCCCTCCGACTCATAGAAATCGCATCTGCCATTATATTTTCTTGCTATCTCTCTGATTATTGAGGTCCCCAGACCATGCTGTTTTTTATCAGCCTTTGTGGTCGTAAGCCTTGGATTACTATCCATAACAGAATAATCTATTGAATTTTTTATCAAAAACGTATATGTATCCGTTTCTCGGTCGATCTTCAGATACAGAAATTTATTTGCGTCGTCGGCTATTTCCTTGCATGCCGTTATAGCATTCTCCAACGTGTTGCTCAACAGGTCGCAAAGGTCAGTTCCCTTTATTCCCTCAAAATCTGAAACTGTTATGCATGATATTTTTATCCCCAAGGAAGAAGCCATCGTAAGCTTTGCGTTAACGATAGCATTTACAATATTATTTTTCGTTTTAACATAGGACTCCGACTTCCCGATAAGGTCAAAGCTTTCTGAGATAAATTTTCTCGTTTCATCTATTTTTTGTACTTTCAACAGTTCATTGACCGTTTCATATTTGTCTTTTATATCATGCCTTAGTTTTCTCATGGCGTCATATTGCGACTCGGCGTTTCCGATAAACTGCTCAAGATACTGCTCTCTTAGTTTGACTATCTCCATTTCCTTGATCTTCTGATTCTTTTTTATCAAAGAATTTATTATCCAGAATATAAGTATATTAAGAACAAAGACAAGCATATATGACAGATTTATATACAGCCTATGGCCATCGTCTGCCAAAAGGGACAGTTCATGTATTACCATAACGAGAGAAAACGAAATAATAAGCACTGCAATTATCGTAACCCAATCTGAAGCCGTATAATCATCTGTATGTTTAAAGGCCATCAGTATTAATCTAAATACAATGAATATAGAGATCTGGATCATTATAAGCGTCACAAATCTAAGCAAGCTTTGTTCGACCACAAGCTCCCTGAGGGATATTTTAAAAAATGACGATACAGCATTTAGTTCCAATGACGTTATCAACAAGATCGCAACCTGCGAGAGGGATATGGAAAGAAATTTCTTTACTGCATTGTCACTAAAAAAGCAAAACGCAAAAACAAGCAGACTTGCCCAGTACAAAGCACTTCCAAAGCCCTCAAATACAGTGAAATAATTAAAAGCAGTGACCAGACAGCCTTCACAAACGGCAAATATAACAGCCCATATCTTAGCCCTTTCATGAGATCTTGGCGTAAGAAATTTATATATAAACCATGTTTCCAGACCGCCCTGATAAAAGTTTATCAAGATCTCAAATATCGTCCACAATGTAATAGTCATCACTTTCTCCTCAGATATTCAGTCAAAGCGTCGTCAACTGCATTCTTATATCCTCGGCTCATGGGAAGCTCTGAACCGCTTTTGAAGATCACTGTTTCATTTGAACGGCTTATGTTAAAAACATATTTCAGATTGACGATATATTTTTTATGTACCCGTATAAAATCAAATTTACGATAAGCTTCTTCTATCTCGCCAATGCTATCTCTGACTGCAATGGTATCCTTATTATTTGCAAAATGATATATGATGCTGTGGCTATTGCTCTCTATATAAGTTACATCCCGAAGCTTTACAGAGATCCTTCCCTGCTCCCTATTCTCCAAAACCACTGTCTTTTCCTGCTTCAGTGCGTCCGTCAACTGTCCTGCTACCATATGGAGCATATCCTTCACAACATCAGCGTCAGGATCTTTGCAGATAAAATTCAGCGGTCTGAAATTAAAGCTGTCATAAACCAGTTCCTGATGACTTGTCACAAAGATCACGAAGCAATTACCATTCTGACCCAGCTGCCGCGCGACTTCAAAACCGGTCATTTCAGGCATATCAAGGTCAAGAAATATAGCCGAAAAAGGCTTTTTACCATGGCTGTAAAAAAAGCTCTCAGCTTTGGTAAACGTTTCTATTTCAGCCTTGACCGACCTTGATTCAAGTTCATTTGCCAGCATAGATTTAAAAAACTGAAGAAAAACAGCATTATCATCACAAACTGCGATCCGCATTTTTTCACGTCCTTTTATAACATAGTCTATGTACGATTTTATATTACCATAATTATACCGTAAGGTCAAGCCATAAGGCGTTTCACAGCTCCCTGCGTCAAGACCACACCTGACTGCAAACAAAAAAGGGCTGTTCTAACAGCCCTTCAGTCTGCCGCAAAAGTGTAAGACCAACGTCCCACTTATTTAGGACTTTTCCAACTTATTTCGTTTTGGATCTCTACACCTTAGGCTTTTTCATAGTAAGCGAAATACGCTTTTTCTTCAGGTCAACGTTAAGTACCCAAACCTTAACTACCTCCCCGACCTTTACGACCTCAAGAGGGTGCTTTATAAATCTGTCGCACATCTGAGAAATATGTACAAGACCGTCCTCGTGAACACCGATATCAACGAACGCTCCGAAGTCTATAACGTTTCTCACTGTGCCCATAAGCTCCATGCCCGGTTTCAGGTCTTTAAGATCCATAATGTCGCCACTTCTCATAAGCGGTGGCGGCAGCTCGTCACGAGGGTCACGACCAGGCTTTTCAAGCTCCCCTACTATGTCCTTTAACGTGGGAGCACCAATGCCGATATCTGTGGCAAGCTTCTTCATACCCATTGCATTGACTTTCTCAGCTATCTGCTTTACGTCACCCATGTCCGCAAGGCTCAGCCCGCACCTGTCAATAAGCGCCTGTGCTGCCTTGTATGACTCAGGGTGAACAGCCGTGTTATCCAGCGGATTTTTTCCGCCACGCACTCTCAAAAAGCCTGCGCACTGCTCAAATGCCTTTGCTCCAAGCTTTGGCACTTTCATAAGCTGCTTTCTCTCTGTGAAAGCACCGTTTTCCTCACGGTAGGAAACAATATTCTTTGCAACTGTCATATTTATGCCCGATATGTATGACAACAATGAGTATGAAGCCGTATTAAGGTCAACGCCTACTGAGTTTACGCAGTCCTCAACAACGCCCTTTAAAGCCTCGTCCATTCTCGCCTTTGGCATATCATGCTGATACTGTCCAACACCTATTGCCTTTGGGTCTATCTTTACAAGCTCTGCAAGAGGGTCCTGCAAACGGCGTGCTATTGATACTGCCGAACGAAGTGAAACGTCATACTCAGGAAACTCCTCAGCCGCAAGCTTGGAAGCGGAGTAAACGGAAGCGCCTGCCTCAGACACCACCATGTAAGAAACTTTCTGCGGAATTTCTTTGATAAGCTCCGCTGTGAACTGCTCCGTTTCTCTTGAAGCTGTGCCATTGCCTATGGAGATAGTCGTAACGCCATATTTCTTTATAAAGCCCGTCAGAATACGCTTAGCACGCTCTGTATCCTTCTTTGGCGGAGTAATGTAGATTATTGCAGTGTCAAGCACCTTGCCCGTAGCGTCCACTACAGCGGTCTTACAACCGTGAGCATATCCCGGGTCAAGACCGAGAGTAACAGTGTCTTTAACAGGAGGCTGCATAAGAAGCTGTCTGAGATTTGAGGAGAACACCTTTATTGCCCCCTCCTGAGCGTTTGCCGAAAGCTCCGCCCTTATCTCACGCTCTATTGACGGATAAATAAGTCTTTTATAGCCGTCCTCACAAGCAGCCGTAACAAGCTGTCCGCACTCTGACTTATTTTTCACATATCTTGACACGCAGGCTCTCTCCCCTGCGCCCTCTGGGACATTCACTGATACTTTCAGAACGCCCTCTTTTTCGCCTCTGTCCAAAGCCAAAACTCTGTGACCTGCTATCTTTCCCACAGCCTCGGCATAGTCATAATAGTTCTCATACACCGACTCGGCATTCTCGTCAGACGCCTTTGAGCTTATAACGCCTATCTGCGAAAACAGCGTTCTTATGTATTTTCTCAGGTCAGCGTCGTCAGAGATATCCTCTGCGATTATGTCCATTGCACCCTGCAAAGCTTCGTCCGCAGACTTTACGCCCTTTTCCTCGTTGATAAATTTTGACCCCTCGACCTGCGGGTCGCATTTCTTATCCTGGGTCAGGATAAGTTCAGCCAGTGGTTCAAGCCCCTTTTCTCTTGCCACCGAAGCCCTTGTTTTACGCTTCGGCTTGAAAGGTCTGTAGATATCCTCTACCTCCACAAGGGTCTTTGCATTTTCGATAGCAGACATTATCTCGTCTGTCATTTTCTCCTGCTCAGTGATAGAAGAGATTATCTCGCCTTTACGTTTTTCGAGATTTCTCAGGTAAGTGAGCCTGTCAGCGATCTCTCTAAGCACCTGATCGTCCAGCGAGCCTGTAAGCTCCTTTCTGTATCGTGCAATAAACGGTATAGTTTTATCGTCATCAAGAAGTGCAACAGTGTTGTCTATCTGCTCCTGTCTGAGCTTAAATTCTTCCGCAAGGGTCTTGTTAATGTCCATGTTTTTACCAATCCTTTTTATTACTTTTTGCGTATTATCACATATAATATTATAGCACATTTTCGATAAAAACGCAACGAAAATGCGGTCGAAAACTGTAACAAAGATATTATATAATACATATAGGATTTATCAGAAAATTAATAAAAGCAGACAAAAATGCACTTGAAAAAAGGGCATAGATATGATATTATAGAAGAATAAAACAGTATTCAGGAGTGTTTATATGCTAAATCAGTTTTCAAGAACCGAGCTTTTATTCGGCAAAGAAGCAATGGAAAAGCTCAGAAACAGCAGGGTTGCGATTTTCGGCATAGGCGGTGTAGGCGGATATGCAGTTGAAGCCCTTGCACGAAGCGGTGTAGGCGAGCTTGACCTTATAGATGATGACAAAGTGTGTCTGACCAACATCAATCGTCAGATAATTGCCACAAGAAAAACAGTAGGAAAATACAAGGTAGACGTGGCGGAGGAGCGTGTTCACGACATCTGCCCTGACATAAAGGTAAACACATACAAGTGTTTTTATATGCCTGACACAGCGGATCAGTTTGATTTTACTCAGTATGATTACATTATCGACGCCATTGACACTGTTACAGGCAAGCTGGAGATAATAAAGCGAGCAGACGTCGCAGGAGTACCTGTTATATCCTCAATGGGTGCAGGCAACAAGCTTGACCCTACAGCATTCCGTGTGGCGGACATTTATCAGACAAAGGTCTGCCCTCTTGCGAAAGTCATGCGACGAGAGCTTAAAAAGGCTGGTATAAAGTCGCTTAAAGTTGTTTACTCAGAGGAACAGCCTATCAGACCGATAGAAGATATGGCTATTTCATGCCGTCAGGACTGCATTTGTCCTCCTGGTACGGCAAGAAAATGCACAGTGCGCCGTGATATTCCAGGCTCAACAGCATTTGTTCCGTCAGTTGTGGGACTTATCGTGGCAGGAGAAGTTATTAAAGATCTTGCAAAAAAATAATACAAACAAAGGACGAACCATTGATCAGCTGTGGTATAATGGTTTTGTAAATCAATCGGGTATACAGCCCGACAAATCGTAATTTAGTGGAGGAGTACAAAAAAAATGGATAAAAGTGAAATTATTAAAAAGGTTGCACCATGTTCTTTAATGTGCCACACTTGTTCGGCATATAATGATGGGATAATTTGTGCGTCGGCTAAAACATTATTAAAATATTTAGAGGGCATAAAAGAATTTTATGAGGTACATATGCCCGACGCCGTAGAAAGCTATAACAACTTTGAGGGAGTACTTAGCATATATGCGGGTGCTTCTTGTTCAGGTTGCCGCAGCACAGAACATAATGGATGCAGCATCGAAGGGTGTTTTTTGCTTGAGTGCACAAAGAACCATGGCGTTGATTTTTGTGGAGAGTGCAATGAGTTTCCGTGCAAAAAAACGCAGGGAATTTTTGAAGAAATAGTATACAGGCAGTGGCTGGAGGGTAATCAACAAATTAGAGAATATGGTATAGAGGCATTTTGGAAAAATAATTCCGAAAATCCGCATTATAGACCATATAAAAAATGATTTAAATTCCAATTTGTCGAGCAGATCACTTATCGCAGCACTATTATTTGAATTTTTCAGAAAGGAAAAACTGTTATGCAAGAATGGCTCATGACTATAACGCTTGGAATAATCGGAGTATTTTTGATAGCTGTTACATATGCCGCATTATATCAAAGCAAAAAAAGCCAAAAACACATATCTGGATTTCCATTTTTCGGTGGGTTTATTCTTGCTGTTGCATTTCTCTTCTCTCCTATTAAATGGTTAGCTTTTCTGGGCTTCATTGATTATGGTTTGTGGCTCCTGCCATATGTATTGATTATGGATTATTATAACAACAAAAAATTCAAAAAAATATATATGCAGCAGAATTTTGAACAACGCATCAGCGATGAATCAAAAGAATTACGTATCAGAATTTCTGAAAGAAATGAAGAATGGGTACAGCCGTATATTACGAATTTAGTTTATGTACTCAAAGTGCCTAAGCTGTTATATGCTGTTTGTACAGATCAAAATGGAAAGAAATTTTTACTTATTGATAAATGCAAAAGAAAAGGCAACATTGAAATAGTTCCTTTTGATAATAATACTATTCTGCTTACAGACCTCAACTCAAAAAATGTTGATTATTCAGTAGAAATTGAAATCAAAGACAATCCATAAATAGTTTCCCATTTATCGAACAACTCCCTCATCACAGCACTCATAACGTGTGCTGTGTTTTTTAGACAAACAGTGCTTCCGCACACTTACATTAACGTAAGCATACGGAAGCACTGTTTCCATACATTACATTTACAAACTTCAATACTAAATCATATATACAAAAAAGAGCCATAGCAAAAGCTACAGCTCTTTGGCTCCCCCTGTTGGACTCGAACCAACGACCCTTCGGTTAACAGCCGAATGCTC
>ERZ1027256.233-NODE-233-length-26523-cov-6.400484_pt1 | contig 26523 bp, 24 predicted proteins | sample MGYA00519242_ERZ1027256 | MGnify/ENA primary metagenome ERZ1027256 (study PRJEB26926, sample SAMN06164394) | human gut metagenome | biome: ENVO:00009003; feature: ENVO:2100002; material: ENVO:00002003 | host: Homo sapiens | place: USA | collected 2012 ...
ATCTGCGCATGTCTCGTGGGCTCGGAGATGTGTATAAGAGACAGATGTAGAACCGCGCGACCTTCTGCGTCATATTCGTCCTCCCATGTCGGGCGGATGAGCAGGCGATCGCCTATTTTTATCGGGTGAAAATACTGCTTCCAGTTGTTCTCCCAGTCGGCGTTTTTGCAGGGGGTCAGGTCAATCTCATTCTCTATTCCCGCCGCCGCAAGCCGTTCCGTCAGAAAAGCGGCAGCCTCCTGCGGGTGATCCTGCGGGTCGATATATATGTGGACAATGCCCTTCGTCCTGTCCTTGGCGAGCAGATCCTCGTCAATAAGATCGATGTGGGCTATCTCCATCGCCTCGCGCTCAAGGTCGCTGTAGTCCTCGATATATATGCCGTAGGGCACGACCATGTTGGCAATGTCGCCCGCAGTGTCGATATCCTTTGTGTCAACTGTTATCTTTATTTCTGTCCAGTCCATAGGCTCTCCTTATTTTATCAGCTCCGCCTTGAAATCGGCGTGGTTGCGGTCATGGTTATAGAGCTTGCGGTTGTCGAGCGCCCACTGGCGGGGAGTGAATTCGCCGGGCTGAACATTCCTGCACGCCTGCTCGATCTCATATATCTTCGCGTCAAGCGTGTCAAGCGAGGAGAGTATCTCCGCCTCGAGGAACATCGGACGCACCGCCGCGCCGAACTCCGGCTCGCCGTGGTGCGAGATTATCATGTGCTCGACGAGCATGAGCGTGTTTTCGCTGATGCCGAGCTTCCTTCCGCATCTGTCAACCGCCATCGCTCCGCGCACGAGGTGACCGATAAGATTGCCGTCGGTAGTGTAGCCCGAGGCTATGCCGGTCTGCGCGACGTCGAATTCCTCTGTCTTTGCGATATCGTGGAGTATAACGCCCGCAAAGAGCAGGTCGCTGTCTATAAACGGATATATATTTGCGACTCCCTGAGCCATGCGGAGAATTGAAAGCGTGTGGTAGAGCAGCCCGCCGCGTATCGCGTGGTGCAGCCTGAACGCCGCCGGCCAGTAGAGCAGCCTGTCTTTGTATTCGTTGAGCAGAGCGGTGACGAGCGTCTTTAATTCCTCGTCCTTGAAATTGCCCGCAACTTTCATCAGCTCGTTGAACATAGCCTCGCCCGAGAAGCCCGCCGAGGGGACAAAATCTTCGATGCGCACGCCGTCCGCTTCGGTCACTTTGCGTATGCGCTCTATCCTCAGCTGCTGCGAGTCGTTGAACGGCTGAACGGTGCCGCGAACCTTTATCAGGTCATTGGCGGAAAATTCACCGTGCAGCTCCTCTTTGTAGTCCCAGAGCTTTGCGTTTATCTCCCCGTCTGGGTCGGCGAGGGTGAGGTCGAGATAGGGCACGCCCTTTGCCGTCATCTTGCGGTCGACGGTCTTTATCAGGCAGAAGCCCTCAACGCCGCCGTTTTTATTGAATTGAGTGAAATTCATGTTGTTGCCTCCGTTTGTTTGTCGGGATTAAGTATAACATAAGGCGGCGCGAAATACAACGGAATAAAGTGCTCATCTGTCCGGGATTTTACCCATAGACTGCAAACAGTGCTTAGCAGTCCGTTTAACTGCGCCTTAATATTTGAATCAAGTGTAAACTTTTGGCGCGGCGATACTAAGTGCCGCATAGCTATTGACAAAATACCTTTGAAGTGCGACAATATATACAGCAATCTCAGGGGCGGGGTGAAATTCCCCACCGGCGGTGAAGGCGAAAGCCGAAGCCCGCGAGCCGCGAGAGCGGTTGATCCGGTGCGATTCCGGAGCCGACGGTAAAGTCCGGATGGAAGAGGATGCGAAAAATGCATTTGCGCCCCGCTTGTATGGCGGGGCTTTTGCTTTTTCATCTTCCCGGTTGCAAAATAAAGAGAGGAAGATACTCATGAAGAAAAACTCAAAACAGAACCTGCGGAAAATAACGGTCATGGCGATGCTCGCGGCGGTTGCCGTGGTGTCGGTGTATTTTATCAAGTTTCCGCTTTTGCCCTCTGCGCCGTTTCTCGAATACGACATTGCGGATGTTCCCGTGCTCATCGGCACGATGCTGTTCGGACCGTCAGCGGGGCTCGTGATCCTGCTCATCACCTCGGCTATCCAGGCGTTTACCGTCAGCTCGTCGAGCCACATTATCGGCTTTCTTATGCACTTCTGTGCGTCGGGCGTGCTCGTGCTGGCATCAGGTCTGATGTACAAAAAAATCGGCGGCAAAAAAGGCATGGCGGCGGGACTCGCGGTCGGCTCGGTGCTGATGACCCTCGTTATGATACCGCTCAATCTCGTGTTCACCGGTATTTTTATGGGCACGGGTGTCGAGGCGGTCGTCAAAATGCTCATCCCTGCGATAATCCCGTTCAACCTCATAAAAGCGTGCCTCAATTCCGTGCTCGCTTTTATGCTGTTTATACCGGTGAATAAAATTTACGGAAAAATCAGCGTGGAGTGAAAAATCAGTATGCTAACCACTGATTGTATTCGTTTGAGCTAGTATTAAAAAGTAAAATAAGCCTCGGACTTTTGTCCGAGGCTTATTTATATCAAATCATCTTACACAGCGCTTGAAAAAGTAATGCTGTCTTTATCGATCCAGGTCTTGCCTTCCTTGACCGAGAAGCCGAGAATGCCGCCATCGGCAACATTGACTTTCACGGTGAAAACAAGCTTGCCGTCCTGCATCTCAGCATACTTTGACGCATCGAATGTTGAGGTGCCGCCGCCGGGATAGGTGAAGCGGATCTTAGAGGTCTCGGGGCCTGCAACAACGGTGACTGTTATTTTCTTTGCCTTCTCGCCGAGAGAGCTCTTGTCATACGATATGCTGTAAATATTGCTGTCGGTGTTCTTGAGGGTAACGGTGAATGCATATCCTGCGTTCTCCCACTTGTTGTCGAGCTTTGCAAACGCCTTTATCTCGCGGCCTGCGGGAAGAGAAGCATTGACAGTCCAGATCTCATATGCCAGCTCGTCCGATCTCGAGGAGCACTCGGTTCCGTCTGCCCTGTAGCTCTTTATGTCCTTGACTCTGAGAGAATGTCTGCCATAGGTGCAGGACGAACCGCCGGGAAGAGCAAATCTGATTTTGTCCGCTCTGCCGTTGACCGTAACGGAGAAGTCATTCTTTTCCGATGCAGACGGTGTGTAGGCAACGTTTGTAACCGAGCTCTCTTCTGCACCGAGAACAGTAATGGTGCCCATTGATGACTCGACCGCAACCTCATCCTCGTCATAGTTGTAGCATTCATAGGGTCTTGCTTCGATTGTGTACGAACCGGGGGCAGCGGTGTCGAGAACCTTGAATGTCATTGTGACAAGCACGCCGGTGTTTGTGGCGTCTGCCGAGGGGCTCCAGACGAAAGCCTCTTTGAGGTTTCCGGTCTTTGCGCCGATTTCAAAGCCCTCTGTGGCGACCTCGCCGTTAACAGCCTTCACAAGATCAAGAGCGCTTGCGTCATAGTAAAGTCTGACTTTCATGTACATGAAGCCTGGGTTGCTGTCAGCAAGAATCCTGACGGTTATTGTGTCGCCGGGTTTTGCTTCCATGCTTTCGACGGTGAGGTTCAGGCTTCCCGCGGCGCTCGCGTGAATGCAGAACATGGGTACCGTAATAAGGATCATGGCCATTATCACGGCAAAAAACTTCTTCATAATATATCCTCCTTGTTTTGCCGCAGATCGGGTTTTGCAAATAATCCGGTCTGCAGCTGATTTCATAAATTAAAACAAATTACTTGGACGGTCCGAGAACTATCGTGGATTCACCCGTGCTCTCATTGTAGTTTGCAAGATACTTGCGGAGCTTAACGAGGTCTCTGCCGTTTATCTTGCCGTCTCCGTTGACATCGGCGCCGGGCGAAACAGCGACGCTTGATTCTCCTGTGCTTTCATTGTATGCTGCAAGATATTTGGCAAGCTTAACAACATCTCTGCCGTTTATCTTGCCGTCTCCGTTGACATCACCGTAGATGAAATCAACAACGTTTATGCTGCTGCTTACTCCGACAAAGGTAACCTCATCCTCGTTATAGTTATAAGCTTCGACAGGGCTAGCCTTGATGGAGTATTCGCCGACTTCTGCGTTTTCCGCTACCTTGAATTTAAGAGTAACCAGAAGGCCGTCTCCGGTGGCGTCGGACGAAGTGTTCCAAATAAACGCTTCCATAAGGTCGCCGGTTTTTGCACCGATTTCAAATGCATCTGTAGAAACCGTTCCGTTTTCGGCGCCGAGGAATTCAAGAACGCTGGGATCATAATACATTCTGACTTTCATGTACATGAAGCCTGGGTTGTTCTTCACATAGACCTTAACGCTTATCTCGTCTCCCGCGTGTGCCGTGACGTTTTCAACGGTTATCTGTGCAGCGGAAGGATCAGGCTCGGGCTCCTCTTCGGAGGACGCAGGACTGTCATACAGAGCTTCTACGACATTTATATCCATTTCCGCAACAGGGCTTGCATTCATGTTTTCTTTGAATGCAGAAGCCTTGACGACTGCGGATTCGCTCAGCTGAATGGCTTCTTCGGGATCATATGCGGCACTGTTTTCGGTCGGCTCGGAACCGTCCAGCGTATAGCGTATAACTGCTCCGTCCGTATCCGATGAAAGTGTAATATATGCATTGTTGACATATTCATCTTCATACACATCGAAAACCGGGGTTTCCGCGGTTTCGGCGAGCTTGAAGACAGGAGAAACATTCATGTCCGATGTCACATTCCACCACGAGTCGTTCGTGCTCCATGCGACAAATTCATAGCCTGCGGCGGTAGGAATTTCTTCGGGAAGAACCGCGGCGGAACCGTAGCTGACATCTTCTGTGAAGAATATGCTTCCGTCTTTGTTGAGGAAGTTTACTTTATGAGTGATGTCCTCGTAAACAGCTTCGATAATGGTTGAATCGGTTATCGGAGTTGATTTGGGAATGCTCCAACCCACGAACTTCTTTCCCGTTGCAGAGCAGTCGGCAGGATAATCAACCGTGCTGCCGTAGGAGGTTTCTTTTATCGCGACAATCTTGTCGTTAGCCCAATCGACAAAGATGACATTGCACGTTTCGGGAATTGCTTCGGCGCGTATGACCGTGTCGCTGGTTATATTTGTATAAGCGCGATTCCATTTGAATGTATATCCTTCAATCGGATCAAGAGTCGGCGCGACCGCATCCGCTCCGCTCTCCACACTTTGTGTTGAGACGATATGTCCGTCGGTATCAAGGAACTCAACCTTGTATTTGGCCTTGGGCGCCTTTATGTATTCGACGTTGTTCACAAGTCCGTCGGATGTCGCAATGCCGAACGATACTATATAATCGCCCGTGGCTTCGCTTATCTCTTCGCGGGGGATGAAAGAAAAGCTATATGAGTTGCCTTTGCCGAGAGTGATCTGACCGATATATTCTATCTGGCTTTCGGTGGGATCGGTGTTCCTGTTTTTGTATACAAGAACGGTTGCTTTCTTTCCGGAAAAGTCCGTGTTGATGCCGGTGAGCTGACCGGAAATATTATAGGAAGTTCCGCTTGTGTTTTCGGTTACAATATAGTCCGATGAAGTGGTCTGGCTGGACTTCATAAGATCGCGGTATCTATAGACCGTTCTCTTTTCAACCTGACGATTGTCGGTTGCGGTGTAAGCCGTATCGCTCCAGTCGGAATAATTTCCCCATTTCCAGTAAGAATATATTGTTGTTTTACTTCTTGTACGGTAGCTGTACTGTGTCTTTTGTCCACCATAGTAGTAGCTGCCGCAGCCTTTTACGCATTTCTTCTCGCCGTCGACGATACTGTATGGTGTTTCTTTGGATGTTCTATCAATTTTCAGCTTGGTTGTAGAGTATAATTCGTGAATGCCGTATTTGCCGTTGGTGTATTTTTTGCTGGGCGCAATGTTACCATGTCCGTCGCAGTAATGGAAATAGTAGTATACGCTGCGAGTTTTTACTTCCTTAACATTCTTGTCGCTCGTGGTTTGCTTTGATACACTCCAATCAGACCATGAACTCCAGGAACCGTATTTGACCGTAGAGCCGCTCCTTGTCCAACCGGAAAGCGATGGGTTGGTGCTTGTTGTTGTCTGCTTGTCCCTGTATCTGTACTGAACCTTGCTTTCAACATTCCTGGTGGCGCTTTCGGTGTAAGCGGTCGTGCTCCAGGCGCTCCATTCGCCCCAATACGAATATTCCTCTGTGGATTCCTTGGAAACCTTTACGGAAGCCTTGTCGGAATATGCGCCGCCGGTGCGGTTGGCATTTTCGGGGTCGTTTGCCATGATATAAACTTCGCAGAGCATGGCGTCGTTTGTGCCGCCGATGGTGGTGGTATAAACCTTTTCCGATGCGTTGGCGGGAACGGTTATTGCGTCGATTTCCGTTGCAACGATTTTGTCGTTTGCGGTTTTTATAACGGCGATAAGTTTTCCGTTGATATCCTTGCTTGTGGCATTGGTGATTTTTGCCGTGACATAATAGCTCTTAGCGTCGGAGCTTCTGAGTGCTTTTGTTACGGTGACCGCAAGCGGCATGTCGGGATTGCTCCAGACATAGGTGGGCTCAAAGGTTACTGCGCCGTTGACCTTTGTGTAGCTGTCGCCCTCGCCGGATTTGACGCTCCAGCCGATGAAGCTGTAGCCGGTCTTTACGGGCGCGGCGGGAGGCGTGACGGCTGAGTCATATTCTGCGGTGACGCTGCTGAGCGTAGTTCCCGCTTCGTCAACGAAGGTGACCTTGTATGTGTTGGGGGTATACCTTGCCGTGACAACCGAGTCGCTCTTTACGCCGGCATAATTTCCGTTCCAATCCTTAAATGTGTAGCCCTTTCTGCTGGGAGGAGTGGGGGCGACGGCGGATTTTCCCCAGTGTACGCTCTGGGATGAAAGAACCGTGCCGTTCCAGTCCTTGAAAGTAACATTTACATCGGGCATTACGGTTACGGACACTGCGGGCGAGCTGTCGGCGCTTTCGCCGACAAAGTTTACCGCTCTGACCGAAATGCTGTATGTACCGACATCCGAGAGAACAAAGCTCTGAGAGGTGGTGTTGGTGGTTTCCTCGGATACTACAGCTCCGTCCTTTTTGAGTGTAACAATATAATTATATGTGTTGCTGATTTTGTTCCATTTGACTGTCGCGGTTTCGCCTATGCCGACCTTGGCATTCGATGACGAGTCGAGCTGGATTGAAGGCGTTCCGGGGACAGCTGCCGAAAGGGTGGAGCTTGCCTCGGCACTGTAAGCCTTGCCGTTCTTAACCGCGATTGCTCTTATAGTGGTATTCTCGCTTATGGTGAACTTGCCGGAATACTTGGTGCTTGAAGTGTTCGGCGCGGAACCGTCAAGGGTGTAGTAAATATCCGCGTCCTTCTCGCTTGTTATGGACATTCTGAAGCCGATCGAAGTCAGCGTACTGCTTATCTTGGGCTGCTGTGTCTTATTGACGGTTATCTTCTGACTGAATATCCGTTTGACATACCGCTCTTGACGGATATTGCCTTGACCGTAGCGGTAGAAGAGAGGTTGAAAGAACCTGTATACTTCTTGCTCGAAGTGCTGGGAGCCGAACCGTTAGTGGTATAGTATATGTCCGAACCCGATGCGGAAATGGTAACCGTTACGCCGCCCTTGTAGTTCTTTGTAGAAATCTTGGGGTCGGGAGCGTACTTTACGCCGGAGTCATAATTCTTGGCGTGCCAGATTTCAACATAAGCAAACCGTGCTATCATATATGATGCAGAAGTGCTATGTTTTGTTTCTACATAGCCGGTATACCCAGTTTTTCCATCTATTTTGATAACATTGCCGTATTTATCATAATATGTTTTTCCGTTGACATTATTATCCATGCTTATCATACCGGAAGAGGAACTTCTGAGATAAACGGAAAGATGACGTGAAACAAATTCTCCTTTGGCATTTTTTTTGTATCCATGAATAATATCGCCTGGCATGGCGTTCTTGCTAATCCAATCTCTTAATTCATTGCTTGTCAAAGAGCTTGTTTTAACTTTTTTAACGGTGTAGTTGCTGGGGCTCATGGGACGGTCGAAACATTGAGTGAAACAGTAAGACGCATAAGCCCAACAAGTCCAACCGTCATGATTATATTTCGATAAAGGGATTTTTTTGGCATTTAGGATGTCTGTTAAGTGGCAATTTTTACAAGACTTCCCGCTAGCGTGGCCACAAGATTTACCATTTACTGAAAAGTATGATTTCGTTGGATATTCTTTTGCTAGTTCATTTAGTGTGCTTTCAACCTGTGATTTTGATACGGATGCCGCCGCTTCTGCTGTCGGCAAAAATCCGATGTTGCCGAAGAGCGATGTGAGCGGAACTGCCGAAAGTATCATGACAATTGCCAGCGTCATCGCAAGCAGCTTTTTGACATGTTTTTTCATCAAAAATTTTCCTCCTTGTGTTTTCTTTTCTTGCCCCTGATAATATGAAACGTTTGTGATCCCCGCATCAGTCCTTTCTATAATGCAATTAAAAGCCTGTGCTCTTCCATATACTAGCACAATTTTTTTTGCTTGTCTAGATTTTGGCACGAAAGGGCTTAAAATAGGTATGAACGTCAAATTTTTCCAAAAAATGGAAAAGAACAGCGCATGAAATCAAAGATTTTGCTGATAAAAATTATCGGTTTTCAAAAAGCTGAATTAATATGCATCAAAAAGTTGCTTTGCAAATACAAAAAACCAAAGTTTCGAATAATTGAAGATAAAATTGAACGGTAAGAGGCGCGCCAATTGCAGAAATAAGTGCTTTTGAGAAAATAAGACAGCTATTTGTCCTCAAAATTTACCAGTTATACAAAGTCTATTCCATTTTTTGAGAAAATGGTGTATTATGTGCTTGTATAAAACGGGGGCAGGAAGACCGTGTTTTTGCGGCAAAAAAACCGCAGTGCGGCACACGTCAAGCGGACGGGGGTTCGCTTGCGGATGCGGACTCTCGCTCCACGCCTTATGCCGGGCGCCGTCAAGGCGTCCGTACATAATCGACAACCACAAATCTCCTATATTCGGAACAACCCCGGCGGCTTGTGCACCGCAGGGGTCGTTTCGATTTCTGATTGCAAAAACACGACGTGCCCTGCGGAAATTTAACCGCAGGGCACTCTCTGTTCTCATTCTCCGGTGAAAATGGAGGTGAATTTACTTGTTGATGAAGTCTCTCTTCTGATCCTCGGGGAGGTCGAGACCGAGTGTTCCGCCCGGATTCATCAGATTGTCGGGATCGAAGTGCTGCTTGAGCGCGCGGTAGATATCCATCTGGTTCTTGCCGATCTGCGCCTCGAGCCACGGAGCGGTCATCTTGCCTATGCCGTGGTGGTGGCTCATCGCCGCGCCGTACTTCTGAATGTTGTCCATGATGCCGCGCTGATACTCAAGATACTCGTCAAGGTCGTTCATCTTTGCTTCGAATATGAAGTAGAGGTTTGCGCCCTGGGGATAGAAGTGGGACATATGGGTCATGCAGATGGTGTCTGGTCTGCTCTTGCAGAAGCGGCGGACATTCTCATAGACATTGGTGAAGTTATCCCAGTTGACCGAGCACTCGAGGGTGTCGAGCATAAGGCCGTAGTCGCCCATGTCCTCGCGCAGGTAGGGATCGGTGAAGCGACCCTTCTCCCAGCCCTTGGTGACGATGCTGGTGGTGTACATTGCGCCGTGCTTCTTGCATATCTTGTCTATCTGCTTTGCGACGTTCTTGCTGAAGTGCTTCTCACCCTCGCTCCAGCCGAGCATGAGCACGCGCTTGCCGTCCTTGTAGCCCTTGGCGGCGAGCATCTTGTCAATAACGGTGTCCGCAACGCCGTAGAGGCGGAAAGCTATCGAAGTCTCCTCGGGGTCGGAGAGACGGAAGACCGACGGGAAGCCGAACTCGCCCTGCATTATCTCGCGCGCCGCGTTGAGACCGTTCTCCCAATCCTTGAAAACATAGGAGAACTTCTTGCGGTTCTCGGGCATATACTTGAAAACTCTGAGGGTGACATGAGTAAGAATGCCGAAGGTTCCCTCGCTGCCCATCATGATCTGGTCTATGGAAGGACCGGTAGCGTTTCTCGGGAACTCGTCGCTCTTGATGATGCCGATGGGAGTGACATACTCCTGGCTGATGACGATGTCTTCAATTTTGCCGTAATAGCTCGAGTTCTGACCTGCGCCGCGGGTGACAGCCCAGCCGCCGACGGAGGAATACTCAAAGCTCTGCGGGAAGTGGCCGCAGGTATAGGCGCGCTTTGCGCCGAGGGTCGAGACGGCGTTGTTGAGGGTCTCTTCAAGCTTCGGACCGCTCATGCCGGCTTCGACGGTTATTGTCTGGTTGTGCTCGCTGAAGGAGATAACCTTGTTGAAGTTCCTTCTCATGTCGAGCGTGATGCCGCCCTTGACTGCCTCAACGCCGCGGGTGACGGAGGAGCCGCCGCCGTAGACATACATCGGTATCTTCTGCTCGCAGCAGTATTTGACAAGCGCGATAATATCCTCGCGGTTCTTGGGATAGACAACAGCGTCGGGTACATTCTCAACGATGTGCTTGCGCAGTCTCATGAGGTCGACCATCGTCTTGCCGTATGCGACAGAGAGTCTGTCATAGTTGTCGGTGCTGACGTTTGCCTTGCCGACAATCTCTTCGAGAGCCGCTATCTGGTCGTCGCTCAGGCGGCAGGGGATATCGTAATCAACTTCCTCAAGACCCATTTCCTGCTTGACCTTGAAATCGTCGTCGGTCATGTGGAAGGTCTCTTTCATCAGCTCATAGAGCTTTGCGTTCGGAGCTTTGAACGCTTCGGGATCGCCCCATTTGAGAATGGAACGGTAGGATCTTTCGGGTGCTTTCTCGTGGTACCAATCGGGTACGAACTTCTTTGATTTGCTCACGGTGTTTCCTCCTTGATAAGCTTTATGTTCAGTTCATGTCGGCTGTTGCTACTATATCCGCGCCGAAAACGTCTTTGATAACGACATCTCCGGTGTTCACGCGCTCGCTGAGCTTGAATGCGCGGATGGTTTTCATGGCGTCGAGCAGGTGCTCTTTCGGTATCTCGCAGCTCGTTTTGACGGGCAGGCGGGGCATATCGGAAAACGCGGTGTCGACTGTAGTCGTCAGGGAGCGGGTGGGATTTGTCAGCTCGGTCGTGCCGAATGCGACGCCTCTCTTGCACTTTGCGCCCTGAACATCTATCTTGTCGCCGTCGCAGCTGACCTTCAGACGGCAGCCGTTGGGGCAGACTATACAGACCATTTCGGTGACGTTCACTTTGTGTCAGTCCTTTCGGTTAAAACTCATATTCCATGGAATCGTAGGCGACGAGAAAGCCCTTCTCCGCCGCCGCGGGGACAAATTCGTCGTGGGTCGATCTGCCGTTGTGGGAGAAGTGGTTGCAGCAGAAAACGGTCTTATCCGTCGCAAGCCCCTCTTTTATCATGCGGTCTCTTGTGTCCGCATCGGCGGAGAGTCCCATGTGACCCTGGCGGTAGTTTTCGAACATGCCCGTGCAGTCTATCGAGACAAAATTGAATACGGGCTTTTTGCGTTCGAGATAGTTCCAGGTCTCGTCGGGGAAATATCCGGTGTCGTGCGCGTAGAGCATCGTCTTTTCGCCGTTTGATATTATATAGATAAACGGGTCGGTCTTTTGGTCGTGATCCGCCTTGAGCGCGGTCACTGTGTAACCCTCGACCTCAAACGGTTCAAACGCCTTTACGGGGTGCAGCGCGAGAACATTCTTTTCTGTCAGCGCATCGCACCACTTCATGTCTCTTATCCATTGGAGCGTTGTGCCCGAACCGTAGAAGTTCAGCGGAGTCACCTCTTCGCCCATAAAATTCGCGAAGCATTCCGGCAGGCGCATCTGAATGTCCTGCGGATAGAGGTGATCCTCGTGCGCGTGGGTGATGAGACAGGATTTTATCGAGATAAGATCGATATTGTCGCGCAGGGTGTGAATGAAAGTGTCGGGGCAAAAGTCGAGAAGCAATCTGTCATCGATTATCGACTGGGAGCGGGTGCGGATGTTTCTGCCGCCCGCCGCCTTCGATTTTCTGCACACCTCACAGCGGCAGAAAATCGCGGGAACGCCCTCGGCTGCCGCCGTGCCCAGATATTTTATCTTCATTTCATGTCCTCCATGCTGACGGTTATCTTGTCTGTAATTCTATCCGAAATATTTTCGGATTTCAAGACTTCCATCTCGGAGGAGGAAAGATTTGCAAACTTTTTGTTTATCAGCGCATCGCTGCCGCTCACGACGGTGACGGACTGCTTCTTGAACTCGCTGCGCGGTCTGAAGTACATCGTCATGCCGTCCTTTGCCGCCTTGTCGTAATACTGCGGAACAACATAGAGGAACTTCGCTCTGTCGTATTCAACAGGAACTCTGTCGGCTGCATTCTTATCGCCCTTGCAGTATTCGGCGGCGGATTCGCCCGCCTGGTCGCCCGAGAGGGAGACATAATCGACAAGGTCGTTGACATGCAGCGCGTTGCCGCAGGAGAACACGCCGGGAATATTCGTCATCAGCGTCTGGTCGACTACCGCGCCTTTCGTTGCGGGGTCGAGCCTGACTCCGAGCATCTGCGCCACTTCATTCTCGGGCAGAAGTCCGACGGAGAGGATGAGCGCGTCGCAGGGAATGATGCGCGCGGTGGATTCTATCGGCTGCATCTTTTCGTCTACTTGGCAGACCTCGACCGCTTCAACGCGCTTGACGCCGAAAACTTTTGTGACCGTGGTCGAGAGATGGAGCGGGATATTGAAATCGTGCAGGCACTGGTGGACGTTTCTCGCAAGACCTGCGGGAGTGTCCTTTATCTCATAGACTCCCTCGACGCTCGCGCCCTCAAGGGTGAGACGGCGCGCCATTATCATGCCGATGTCTCCGCTGCCGAGAATAACGCAGCGGCGCGTGGGCATCTGACCGAGAATATTGACGAAATACTGAGCCGTGCCGGCGGTGTATATGCCGGCGGGTCTGTCGCCGTGGATGAATACCTGGCGCGAGGTGCGCTCGCGGCATCCGCACGCGATAACGACGGCTTTCGAACGGCAGATAAGTATGCCCTGCGCGCTCTGAACGGTGAGGGTGAAGCCGTCAGCATTTTTCTCGGCGTCTGTTACGAATGCGTTTATTCTGTAGTCTATTCCGAGGGAGAGAAACTCCCTGATGAATCTTCCCGAATACTCGGGGCCTGTCAGGCGCTCGCCGAAGCGGATGAGTCCGAATCCGTCATGCACGCACTGCTTGAGGATGCCGCCGAGCTTGTGCTCGCGCTCTATAAGCAGCACATTCGCGCCGTTCTTGTGCGCGGATATCGCGGCCGCAAGACCTGCCGGGCCGCCGCCGAGGACTATTACATCATATCTGAGTTCAGTCATTGTCGGTGCCCTCCTTTTCAAACAGCAGGTTGCTGTCGCCGCCGCTCTTGGTGACGTCGGTCATCTTCATGCCGGTCTGCTCGCAGATAATGCCGGTGACCAGCGGCATGCAGAAGCCGCCCTGGCATCTGCCCATTCCGGGGCGCACGCGGCGCTTTATCGCGTCAATTGAAGTCGCAGGAACGGGGGAGTTTATCGCGTCGATTATCTCGCCGCGGCTGATGCCCTCGCAGCGGCACACGACGATGCCGTAATCGGGGTTCTTTTCTATTGCCGCCTGTCTCTCTGCGACCGAGAGCTTCGCCATGACGGGGGTCACTCTGCGGTTCGGGTTGAACTTCTCGTTGGGTACGACCTTCATTACTTTCGAGAGGCGGTCAACGGTTATCTTGCTGATATCCTCGGCTATTGCCGGGGCGCTTGCGAGTCCGGGGGACTGGATGCCGGCGGCGTGGATAAGATTCTGAAGCTTTTCAGAGCCCTCGACTATGAACTCCTCTTCATATGTCGCGGCGCGCACGCCTGCGAAATATGTTATGACATCGGCTTTCGAGAAGCCTTTTATCAGCGGGAGATGCTTGTTGAGCATCGCGTCGACATTCTCGCGCTTTGTCGAGAAATCTTCTCTGTACGGCTGCTCGAATGCGTCGGGACCGACGAGGACATTGCCGTCTATCGTGCGCATAACGCCGCCGCCCTTGGTGTCCGAAGTCGCCTGCGAGAGTCCGATGAGTCCCATCGATCTCTGGACGAGCGGACCCTGCTTCTTGTCGAGTATCGCGAGGTGCCCCTTTCTCGGGTGGATGGTGAAGAAGCGGTCGCCCGCCATTTCGGCTATCTTATCCGAGAATACGCCGGCTGCGTTTATAACAGCCTTGGGGTGAATTGTACCTCTGTTCGTATGTACGGCAACTATCCTGTCGCCCTCGGTATCGATTGAAGTTACAATCGTATCGAGCGAGACCTTTGCGCCGTTTTCAACTGCGTTCTCCGCGAACGCAACGGTTAATTTGTAGGGCGAGAGCACGCCGGACGACGGAAACTCAAACGCTCCGATAGCTTCGTCAGTAATATTGGGCTCGATGCGGTGGAGCTCCTCGCGGTTTATCTTTCTGCCCTCGATGCCGAGGTGCTTCTCACGGTAGTTGAACACGAGAGGTGAGAAGAAGCCGAAAATCTTCTCGCTGTAGAGTATAAGATTGCTCCAGCGCTCGAACGGAACGGAAAGCTCCTTGCATACCTGAGTGTACATTGCGTTTCCTCGCACGTTCATCTCGCCGCGCTTCGTGCCGACATGGGATGCGATGCCGGGATGGATCATGCCGTCGTTTCTCGACGACGCCTGCATTGCAACATCACTCTCTTTGTCGACGAGCAGAACGTTGAGCTTGTAGCGTGTCAGCTCTCTTGCGATAGAGCAGCCGATGACGCCGCCGCCGATGATGAGAACATCGGGCTGAGCGCCCTCGAGCGAACCGTCGGTGAATTTCGGCGCACGTATTGCGGGCTCGGTGAATCCTTTGAGTGAGATATCGTTGAGCACGCCTTTGTAGCCGAACTTTGCGGCAGCCTTGCCGGCCTTGACGATGTCGGTCCATTCGGTCATCTCGCCCTCGAGGCGGATGCACTTGCCGACTTCGGTGCATTCGATCCCGCTGTAGCCCTTTTTCTCAAGCTTGCTGCGGACTTTCTGCACTTTCTGAGCCATATTCATCTCCCCTTTGACTGCGGCATTGCGCATTTCACGCCGAGCTCCTCCCTAATATAAAAGGAAAAGCACAGCGCGTGACGGCAGAACCGCGATTTTATGTGTTTTTGTGATTCTTGTTCGGTTGTCCGAACATCTTGACAAAATTATAGCATTATATTAGAATAGTGTCAAGTATATTAAAAAAGTTTATTTTATCTTAATTTATCGGGGAGTTTCTATGGACAGTCTGAGCAGGTTGCCGCTCTATCTGCAGGTCAAAAATTACATAACCTCTATGATAGATTCCGGCGACTATCCGGCTGATTCGAAACTGCCGACGGAAAAAGAACTGATGAAAACCCTCGGCGTGGGCAGGGCGACCGTTCGTTCCGCGCTCTCCGAGCTCGAGCATGACGGCAGGATATACAAGCGCCACGGAGTCGGCACTTTCGTCAGCTCTAACAAGTGGATGCCCGCGTTCGAGCCGATAATCTCGCTGACCTATTCGCTCGAAAGGCTCGGGATGGAGATAAGAAATGTCATCATTTCATCGGGGCTTGAATATCCGAAAGGCGAGCTTGCAAAGAACTTTCCGCAGGATAAAAAAATCGGCAGACTCAGCAGACTGCGCCTTGCCGGCGGCGAGACCGTTGCCGTTGAGGACAGTTATTTTACCGAGGAACTCTATAACACCGTGCGATCCCTCGACCCGGACAAGTCAGTGGCGCACGCGATACTTGATAGCGACGGCGTCGATGTTGACAGGATCGATATGAAAATCGTCCTTCGTATGCCGACCGCAAAAGAGCAAAAGCAGCTGAAGCTCGCGCCCGGCGAGCGGGTGGCTCAGCTGACGCGCTGGACTTTCAGCGCAGACAAGGCGATAAACTATGTGCGCTTCGTTATGCGCGAACGCCTTGTTCAAACGCCGTTTGGCGGTTGATTTGTTTATATCGGGCACTTGGCTCGATGATATATAGGAGATCGGACGCATCGCGTCCAACGAGAGGAAAAAGAAAATGAAAGACAAACTCAAAGCGATCGCTTGCCTGGGGCTCGCGGTGTGCGTGGCTTCGGGTCTGTGGGCATGCTCAAGGGAAGATGTGCAGACCGAACCCGAGAGCAGCAATACCACTATCAACTATGTCTACAACGGCACCTACGACATCTCGAATATCCCCGAGGAAACTCTCAGCGGAGAGATGCCGGTGACGGAAATCGAGACGGACACGAACGGAGAGACCTATATCGTCGTTGAACAGCCGGTGCAGACTGTTCAGGACGGCATTGAATCTCCTCGCACGACATTGCGAAACGGCAACAAGATAAGCGAAACATCGGAGCGACACAATGTCGAGTCGGTCAGCGTCACTCTCCCCGAGGGCGCAACGATGGCGGATATGTTCGCGATTCTCGAAGCAAAGGGAGTCGCCTCGTTCAGCGCGCTGATGAACACTGCGGTCAACACCGATTTCAGCTATTTTCCGCTCATAGGCGCGCAGGGCAAGACCGGCAGAGCGTTTGCGCTTGAGGGATATATACGCGCGGGCACATATACATTTGTTAAAAATACCGCGCCCGCCGATGTCATAAGCCGACTGCTTCGCAGCATGGAGAGCTTCGTGAGCACTCCGATGCGCCGTCAGATAGCGGCGAGAAACATGAGCGTCGATGAAGCAATCACCATCGCCTCGATAGTTGAAATTGAGAGCGGCGGCGATGTTGCACAGATGGCGAAGATATCGTCCGTCATTCAGAACAGACTCAAGGCGGGTATGCAGCTCGAGATGAACTCGACCGGCAGATATGTCGATTCGGTCATAAAGAACTACATAAAGAGCGACGACCCGGAAACATACAGCAAATATGAGGAGTATTACAATACCTTCAAGTGCGCGGGACTGCCCGCAGGACCGATATGCAGCCCCGGCTCGGAGGCTGTGAAGTCCGCGATAAGCCCGCTGGACACAAATTATTTGTATTTCTGCGTCGGAGAGGACGGGATCTACCGCTATGCGGCAACAGCTCAAGAGCACCGAGCCAATCTGATTGCCGCAGGTCTTGCTCCGGCTGAACCGGATATACCGTCTCAGCCGTAACAGGAATCCTATTATATATAAGGAATAAGGGCGCCTGAGAGGGCGGAAGAGGGAGATATCAAAATGGACAATGACACAATTCTTACAAACATTTCGAAGCTCGGATCCATGAGCACTGCGATAGGCTGCGAGGCCATGCGCCAGCTGGAAACAGAGTCGGGCAAAAGCAAGGAGGTCTATGCTCATCTCGACAAGCTCTTCAAGCTTCTCGATGACCGCAACCCCTATGCGCGCACCCGCGCCTTCGTGCTCATAGCCAAGAATGTTTCATGGGATTCGAGAAAGAAGATCGACAGAAATATCGACAGGCTTCTCAAAACCGTTGACGCGGAGCAGGCGACAACAGTCCGCCAGTGCATCCAGTCTCTGCCGCTCATAGCGGCTGCAAAGCCAGGACTCAGACAGAGGATAGCCGAGGCTCTGCGCGCGATAAACCCCGAAAAATACCCCGTGCGTATGCGCAGCATACTCACCGAGGATATCAAAATCGCCCTCGCGGCGGCCGAAAAATAAATTTTTTCAAGATTTGAGCGAAAAAACTTGACGAACGGGTGTGTCTGTGCTAAACTGATTATACCTCTGTGAGAGGGCTATTTTTTTCTGCCCTCATTTTTTGGCCGGTTCAGAGGGAGGCTAATCAAATCCTAAGATATTGGAGGTGCCGTCATGAGAGTAAAGATTACTCTTGCTTGCACGGAATGCAAGCAGCGCAACTACAACACTGTTAAAAACAAGAAGAACACACCGGACAGGCTGGAGATGAACAAGTACTGCCGTTTCTGCAGGAAGCATACTCTCCACAAAGAAACAAAGTAAGTCGGGAGGTATAAGAATGGCGAAAAAAGAGAACACCTCTGCCGCCGCAAAGGTCGCCAAGGCTGAAAAGCAAGCCAAAAAAGGCACCGATGACTCCAAGCTTACTTCTGCCCAGAAGGTCGCTAAGGCTGAAAAGTCCAAAGCAAAAGCCGCAAAACCGAAGAATCCCAACGGGAACATCTTCCAGCGTTTTGCAAAGGGCTTCAAGAAGTTCTGGAAGGACTTCAGAGGCGAGATCAAAAAGATCACATGGCCCGGCGCGAAAACCGTTCTCAAGAACACCGGCGTCGTGCTCGTTTCGGTCGCTGTTGTCGGCGTAGTTATCTATGCCATCGACCAGGGTCTGTCTTTCCTCGTATCCAAGCTTATTGAGCTTGCCCAGAAGACCGGCGAGAACAAGGAAACTGCCGCCGCGATCCTGAGCATGATGGGTCTCGGCTTATAACGGAGGAAAACGCGATGTCTGCTGATGCCAAATGGTATGTGGTGCACACCTATTCCGGCTACGAGAATAAGGTCGCCACGAATATCGAAAAAATGGTCGAGAACCGTAAAATGCAGGATCAGATCCTTGAGGTTCAGATCCCCACCGAGATCGTCACCGAGATAAAGGACGACAAAAAGCGCGAAGTTGAGCGCAAGCTCTTCCCCGGCTATGTGCTTGTCAAGGCAGCTGTTACCTATGACGAGAATAACGTCCCCTCTATGAGCGACGACGCATGGTTCGTGATCAGAAATACCAGAGGCGTGACCGGATTCGTAGGTCCCGAGAGCAAGGCTACTCCGCTCTCCGATGATGAGGTTCTCAAGCTCGGCGTTGAAAAGAAGAGCATTGAGGTCGAATATAAGGTGGGCGATACCGTGAGGATCACGGATGAACGCCTTGAGGGCTTCTCCGGCACGGTCACGAAGATCGATATGGATAACGAGACTGTTACCGTCTCCGTTTCCGCGTTCTTCGGAAAAGAGACGTCTGTCGAGCTTGAGCTCGATCAGGTCGAACTCGAAAAGTAATTTTTTATCCCGGTAATACGGACTTTATGTCCTTATTATAGCGCTTTATGCGCGCGGAGCTTCGGCTCCCGTGGGAGGGGATGTTTCCCCGACATTTACCACATTCTTATGGAGGTGCAAGTCATGGCACAGAAAGTTGTTGGCTTAATCAAATTGCAGATTCCCGCCGGTAAGGCAACTCCGGCTCCGCCCGTCGGCCCCGCGCTCGGTCAGCACGGCGTCAACATCATGGCGTTCACAAAGGAATTCAACGAGAGAACGAAGAATGACATGGGTCTTATAATCCCCGTCGTCATCACCGTCTATGCGGATCGTTCCTTCACATTCGTAACAAAAACTCCGCCCGCCGCGGTCCTCATCAAGAAGGCTTGCGGAATCGAGAGCGGTTCAGGCGTTCCCAACAAGACAAAGGTCGCAACGATCACTACCGAGCAGATCAGAAAGATCGCCGAGCAGAAGATGCCCGACCTCACCGCTGCAAACATCGAGACCGCTATGAGCATGATAGCCGGTACCGCACGCAGCATGGGCGTCACAGTTGCTGATTGATGCTTCCTGTGGGAGGAAGAATCCGATTTAACCACACGATTGGGAGGAAACTATAATGAAACACGGTAAGAAATACAACCAGGGCGCTCAGCTTGTTGACAGAGCTGCCCTTTATGAGCCCAGCGAGGCTCTTGACATAGCCGTTAAGACTGCAACGGCAAAGTTCGATGAGACTGTCGAAGTCCACATCCGCCTGGGTGTTGACTCCCGCCACGCTGACCAGCAGGTCAGAGGCGCTGTCGTTCTTCCGAACGGCACCGGCAAGAAGGTTCGCGTAGCCGTCTTCGCTAAGGGCGCAGACGCTGAGGCTGCTGCTGCCGCAGGCGCTGAGATCGTCGGCGCTGAGGATCTTGTTGCTAAGATCCAGGGCGAGGGCTTCATGGATTTCGATGTCGCTATCGCAGCCCCGAACATGATGGGTCTCGTCGGTCGTCTCGGTAAGGTTCTCGGCCCCAGAGGTCTTATGCCCAGCCCCAAGGCAGGCACGGTTACCCCCGATGTCGCCAAGGCTGTTAACGAGGCTAAGGCCGGTAAGATCGAGTACCGTCTCGACAAGACCAACATCATCCACTGCCCCATCGGCAAGGCTTCCTTCGGCGCTGAGAAGCTCGGTGAGAACTTCAACACCCTGCTCGACGCTATAGTCAAGGCTAAGCCCGCTTCGTCCAAGGGTCAGTATATCAAGTCCTGCGTCGTTGCTTCGACCATGGGCCCCGGCATCCGCATCAACCCCTCCAAGGTTCTCAACGCGGGCTCTGCCGAATAAAAAAGTTATTGACATGCGTCTGTTCGTGTGTTAATATAATAAAGCTGTTCTAACCAAAGACAGCAGGTGCAACGGGCTTTAGGCCCGGCATAAGGTGAAAACCGCCTGCCGAGGAAAGGAAGCTGCGCGCAGTACAGCTGCGTATTATGCAGATATTCAACCCTTTTCCCAGCTTGCGGAAGAGGGTTTTTCCTTTTGCCTTTGCAACCACCATTTCCGGAGGTGAAACTATGCCAAGCGAAAAAATTCTTGAACAGAAGAAGCAGATCGTGAGCGATCTTGCAGACACACTCAGCTCTTCCGTCGCAGGTGTTATCGTTGACTACAAGGGTATCACTGTTGAGGACGACACAAAGCTGCGTAAGGATCTTCGTGAGGCGGGCGTCAAGTACGCAGTCGTCAAGAACACTATCCTCAAGCTTGCAGCCGAGAAGGCCGAGCTTTCCGATATCGATGATGTTCTTGAGGGCACAACCGCTATCGCAACCAGCGCGGAGGACTACACCGCCGCTGCCCGCATCCTTTGCAAATTTGCAAGCACCAGCAAGACCTTCACTGTTAAGAAGGGCTTCCTGGACGGTAAGGTCATAGGCGTCGACACTGTCGAGAGCCTTGCAAAGCTGCCTTCAAAGGACGTGCTTCTTGCTACCGTCTGCAACGCGTTCAACGCACCCATCGCCGCTTTCGCCAGAGCTATGCAGGCTCTTGTTGAAAAGGGCGGCGCAACCCCGGTTCCCGCTGAAGAGGCGGCAGCCGAAGCTTAAAGAAAAAGCTAACTTACTAATTGGAGGTAATTCAAAATGGCAAACGAGAAAATTACAAGCATTTTAGAGACTCTTGACACCCTTACCGTTATCGAGCTTTCCGAGCTCGTCTCCGCTGTTGAGGAGAGATACGGTGTTTCCGCTGCTGCTGCTGTTGCTGTTGCTGCTCCCGCTGAGGGCGGCGCTGCTGCTGCTGAGGAGCAGACCGAGTTCGACGTTATCCTTACTTCTGCCGGCGCTGCTAAGATCAACGTCATCAAGGCTGTCCGTGAGATCACCGGCCTTGGCCTGAAGGAAGCTAAGGAGCTCGTTGACGGCGCTCCCAAGGCTGTTAAGGAGAAGGTTTCTGCTGACGACGCTGAGGCTGCTAAGGCTAAGCTCGAAGAGGCAGGCGCAACTGTCGAGGTTAAGTAATTTAACTTTGAATAACAAAAACTGCTGTGGGTATCTCCCATGGCAGTTTTTTATTTTAATCGGACTGCGGGACACTTTGCCGAAAAGTGTTGCCCGCAGTTTTATTTTTCGAATAATTTGTATTAAATGAGCGCAGTTCTTTGCCGTTTTATATTTACTTTTTATTCGGATGTATGATATAATCACTTTATATGGCATGCGTTCGACACACGTTGACTCATTTGAAACTAACTCATTTTTATAAATATCAAGTGAAAATTGGAGGCTTTTTAATGAAACACGCAGATCTCATCTCGCAGATGACGCTGGAAGAAAAAGTCGCGTTCTGCTCCGGCAGCGACTATTGGCACACCGCGTCCATCGAGCGTCTGGGCATCCCTTCCATACTCTGGAGCGACGGCCCTCACGGTATCCGCAACAGCGTGGGTACGCACGATAAAGATGAAAAGGACAAGAAGAAAGAGAAGAGCGAGGGAATCGACGGACTGCTCGGCGGCGTTCCGGCAGTCTGCTATCCTACCGCAGCGACTACCGCCTGCTCATGGGATCCCGAGCTTATCTACGGCATGGGTGAGCTCCTCGGCGAGGAGTGCATAGCCGAGAAGGTGTCCGTCCTGCTCGGACCCGGAACCAACATGAAGCGTTCGCCCCTGTGCGGCAGAAACTTCGAGTATTTCTCGGAGGACCCGTATCTTGCCGGCAAGATGTCCGCCGCTTTTATAAACGGCGTTCAGTCCAAGGGTATCGGCACTTCGCTCAAGCATTACGCGGTCAACAGCCAGGAGACCCGCAGAATGACCGTCAGCGCAGTTGTTGACGAGAGAACTCTGCGCGAGATATATCTCACCGCTTATGAGATAGCCGTCAAGGAGTCTCAGCCCTGGACCATCATGTGCATGTATAACCGCCTCAACGGCGTCTACGGTGCAGAAAACAAGTGGCTCCTTACCGATGTCCTCCGCCATGATTTCGGCTTTGAGGGCATGATAGTCACTGACTGGGGCGCAGAGAACGACCGCGTTCTCGGTCTGCTCGCAGGTCAGAACCTCGAGATGCCCACCTCGAACGGCGACGGCAACAGAAAGATATATGACGCAGTCAAGCGCGGCGAGATCAGCGAGGACTTCCTCGATGAGATGGTCGACGGCGTTGTTGATGTTATCATGCGCGCAAAGGAAGTTCTTGCAGACGGCAAGAGCTACAATGCGGGCGAGCATCACGCGGCGGCACGCAAGATTGCGCGCGAGAGCATGGTGCTTCTCAAGAACGACGACAATATTCTGCCCCTGAGCAAGAAGGCAAAAGTCGCAGTTATCGGTCAGATGGCAAAGAAGCCGCGTCATCAGGGCGCCGGCAGCTCTCTTGTCAATTCTATAAAGATAGACAGCGCATATGACACCATGTTCGAAGAGGGCATCGATGTTATCTATGCCGACGGCTACGCGATGACTAAGAAGGAGAAGAAAAATTCTCCCGAGACTTACATAGCCGATGCAGTCGAAGCTGCAAAGAAAGCGGATGTCGCAGTTCTGTTCATCGGCCTTACCGACGAGTTCGAGTCCGAGGGCTTCGACAGAACCCATCTTCGCATCCCGCCCGAGCATGTCGCACTGCTCAGCGCTATACGCGGAGTTACCGAGAACATCGTTGTTGTCCTTGCGGGCGGAGCGGTTGTCGAGATGCCGTGGATAGGCGAGACAAAGGCTCTGCTCAACAGCTACCTCGGCGGCGAGGCGAGCGGCAGCGCAGTCACCGATATCCTTTTCGGCGATGTCAACCCCTCCGGCAAGCTTGCCGAGACCTATCCGTTCTCACTCGAGGACACTCCCTGCCACAACAACTTCCCCGGCCATACCGCAACTGTCGAGTATCGCGAAGGTCTGTATATCGGCTACCGCTACTATGACACCGCAAAAAAGAACGTCCTGTTCCCGTTCGGCTTCGGTTTGTCCTACACCACTTTCGAGTACAGCGACCTCAAGGTCTCTGCGGACAGCATCAAGGATACCGACACTCTCAAGGTTTCCTTCAAGATAAAGAACACCGGCGACAGAGACGGCGCAGAGGTTGCCGAGCTCTATGTTGCCCAGGAAAACAGCACCATCTTCCGTCCCGAGAAGGAGCTCAAGGGCTTCAAGAAAGTCTTCCTCAAGGCGGGCGAGGATAAAGAAGTCGAAATCGAGCTCAGCAAGCGTGCGTTCGCGTTCTACGATGTCGATCTCGGCGACTGGCATGTTGAGACGGATAATTATAAGATTCTCGTCGGCGCATCGAGCCGCGATATCCGCCTCGAGGGCAGTGTAAAGGTCGAGAGCACCGTTGACGCCCCCGTCAAGGATCTCAGAGAGACCATGCCCGCTTATTATTCGGCGGATGTTATGAATGTCCCGGACGATCAGTTCAAGGCTCTTCTCGGCCACGAGATTCCCGAGAGCGAGATCCACGACTATCCGAATCTGACTTTTGCCAACACTCTTGAGGACTCCGCCTGCGGCAAGAACGGCGCGAAGCTCTGCAAGCTGCTGCGCAAGTTCGTCGGCTCGGACGGCATGGCGTGCTCGATAGCGCTCCAGACTCCCGTCAAGAACTTCGTCTCCATGAGCATGGGCGTGTTCAGCGAGGAACTCGGACGTCAGCTTCTGGATATCCTCAACGACAAGAAGCCTATGGGACGCGGCATACTCGTCCTTATAGGCAAGGCTATCCCCGCCGTTGTCAAGGGACTTCCAAACCTGCTCAAGAGCATCTGATAGACTCAAATTCAATTATCCGCTGCAATTTGTGCGGCGGATAATTTTTTGCGCTAAAAACCCTGTTGACTTTATCATGCTATAGAGAGTAAACTTTATCTATCAGTGCTTCGGAGGTCTGAACATGAAAAACAAAGACAGCGTGGAGCTTATAGAATACACAAAGGCGCAGGATGCGCTCAACTGCGTCACCCACGCGCTCGGCGCAGTGCTCGGCGCGGCAGTGCTCGTTTTGCTGATAAAAAAAGCCCTGCCCTTGGGCAGTGTGAGATATACGGCAGCGGCCGTAGTCTACGGACTTTCGATTATTTTGCTCTACGGCTCGTCGGCGGTCTACCACGGTCTGCCGCAGGGCGAGGCGAAGCGAACGGCGCGTCTTGTCGATCACTCTGTTATACCGATTTTGCTCGCCGGCACTGCGACCCCGTGCTCGCTCATAACGCTCTATAATCACAACAAAATCTGCTGTGCCGTAGTGCTCCTGCTCGGCTGGGGAAGCGTGCTGTTCGGCTTTATCGCCAAGCTGTTCTTTTTCCAAAAGACGAAAGCCGCGTGCGTCGCGGTCTATATAATCGCGGGCGCGGTGATGCTCTCATGCTCGCTTGCGGTTATTGATGAGATAAATGCCCATGCGCTGTTGCTTCTCGTGCTTGGGTGCGCGGTCTATCTCTTCGGCTCGATATTCTGCGCCGTCGGCAGAAAACACCCGTGGTTCCATGTGCCGTTTCATATTTTCATGGTCGCGGGCAGCATGATACACGCCTATGTGATATACGAATACGTTTTCATGGCCGCGTGATTGTTTAAATTTCAAATAAAAGCAAAAGCGGCGGTTAAAAATTTAATTGCCGCTTTAAAAATTTTGTAAGATTTTGAGTTTAGCGCAGTCTTATATATGAAAGGAGGCGGCAGAGTGACGGAGTTTGAAAAAATATACCGCGATTATTTCGACGATGTGTTTCTTTATATCAAACGACTTTCGGGCAGCGAGGATATAGCCGATGATATCACGAGCGAAGCTTTCTATAAGGCCATGCGTTCGATAAAAGGCTTTCGCGGCGAGTGCGACATCCGTGTTTGGCTGTGTCAGATAGCAAAAAACTGCTATTATACTTATCTCAAAAAAGCCGCTCGGACGGATAGCGTCGATGATTCCGTTCTCTTCAATCTGCCCGCCTTTGAAGGAAACGCCGAAGAGCAGATATTGAAGCGCGATGCGGCAATGAGGGCGCGGAAAATCCTGCGCTCTATTCCCGACCCGTACAGAGAGGTGTTTATGTGGCGCGTATTTGCGCAGCTCAGCTATAAGCAGATAGGCGAGCTGTTCGGCAAAACCGAAAACTGGGCGTGTGTCACTTATCATCGGGCGCGCGGCATGATAAGAACAGGATTGGAGGAGAACGAAAATGAGAAATGAGTGCAATATCATTCGCGATATTCTGCCGCTGTATGCTGATAAAATGGTGAGCACGGACACGGCATCTTTCGTTGAAGAGCATCTTACCGGGTGCGCCGAGTGCCGCGCGGAGCTCGAAAAGCTGAAAGTCACCGATGCTATTGAGTCTGCCGTTTCGTATGCGGAAAATATTGACGAAAAGCGGCTCAAAGCTTTTGCAGGGAAGATCAACAGGAAAAGACATATTGTGATATCCGCATTTGCGGCAGTTCTGTTGCTCGCCGTTTTGCTCGGCGGCAGTCTGATATCATTCGCAAAATTCGGCACGGCGAATTTTTTTGCTGCCGCCAACGGATTTGTGCAGGTGACGGCTGCCGACAGGGAATATGTTGAAATACAACGCTCTCCGAGAGTAGTTGTCGCCCGACCGGACTACGAGCTGTTCGCGGAATATATGAAAAATCGCGGCTTCAGCGAAGTCGAGCAGTTCGGCTCGCAGCATATTTTTTCTGACGGGGAGAGGACAGAGAGAGTCATTTATTATCAAAACACGTATTTTTCCAAATGGATTTGGGATTGATACTTTTGCGGAGAATCGGAAAAAAAGCTTTACTCCGAGGGCTGACCTCTGATATAATATATAATGTGTAAATTTATCTCAGGAGGGACGCCGATGAAACACGATTACCACGGAAAACCGGCTTCACTTTCAGCGCGTCTTATGCGCGTCGCAAGACGGTACAAAAGAGAAGACAGACCCGAAAAGGCGGCGGAGCTTGCGGCTCTGCCTAAGAGAGAGCTCGGAGAAGGCGAGAAGCAGCGCCTGCCGAAGTTCATAGCGCCCCGCGATGTCACCTGCTTTTGCGTTGACGATAAAAATGTGCTGTG
>ERZ1027256.238-NODE-238-length-26042-cov-17.310578_pt1 | contig 26042 bp, 17 predicted proteins | sample MGYA00519242_ERZ1027256 | MGnify/ENA primary metagenome ERZ1027256 (study PRJEB26926, sample SAMN06164394) | human gut metagenome | biome: ENVO:00009003; feature: ENVO:2100002; material: ENVO:00002003 | host: Homo sapiens | place: USA | collected 2012 ...
CAGTGTCTTTGAAAGTTGACCAAGATACGAAAATGGGTATCGTAACAGATATCAAAGAGGCTCTTCGTAAAGCGTATGCATTGAAGATTAACTATTCTGCGCAGCCGCGTCAGTAAAGTTAGTTCAGACTATATTGAATAAAGGTCGCTTGTGAAAACAGGCGACCTTTATTTTATTATGTATGGGAACTTTGGAAGAATGAGTGTTCCTATTTATTTAGTGTTGTATACTTCCCGATAGATGCACTTTTTAACCTGTTCGAAGTCTTTATCGCATTCTAAATCGCCATAAGCCATTAATAGCATGGGAAGGTAATCATCTCCGGATTTATAAGGCGGTTGCATGTACGGCTTTTCCCATAATGTAAAACCTTGCCGTTTGTAGAAATTGATTCGGCGTATTGCCATTTCTTCTTCCGGCATTTCCACTTCCAGGATAATGGGTTTCTTTAGCTGGTGGCATAAATGGTTTAAAACGTTTTTGCCATGGCCTCCATTGCGTTGAGACGGGTCAATGGCAAAATGCTCTACATAGCAGAAGTGTCCGAAATCCCAGTAGGTAATAAAGCCTACCGGAGTATTTTTATGGAGAATAATGTTACAGTAAAAGTGCGGTTTGCTATCTGTATAATTACGCAATTCTTCCAATGGACGATATTCTTCAGAAGGGAAAGAAGCAGTCATCAACTGCTCCATGTACTTGTACAAGGCTGCATCTGTGGTGGTGATGCGTTGAAATTTAATCATAAGCAGGTTCTTTAAAATTTGTTTTTTTATTCGGTATAAAACTCAATAATTCTGCGAAGAGCGCGTTGGCACACAGGGCAGAAAGCCGGATATTCATTGGTGCGCATGCGGCAATTCTCTGCCGGTCGGAAGATCCCTTTCGCTGAATAACCGCCGCCTTCATACACGCCTGTCGGATAGTTTTCGCTTACCTCTGCCGGAGTGGGAACGGGAGTATTTTCACTAAGCATGTCCTTCCACTTGGCTGCAAAGTCCACTTGTGTACTGATGTTCTGCTCCCACGGTTCTATATCCAAGGGATAGGTATCGGTCATGACATCATTATCATAGAAGTATTCATCGGCAAGTCCGCCGAAACTGTGTCCGAATTCATGTACTACTACCGGCCGGAACATCGGATGATGGGCTGTTGTGAGGGTGTATGAGTTATAGATACCGCCACCGCCATATTCTTCCGTATTAGCCAATATGATAATGTGTTCATAGGGTATTCCGGCTAAAGCATCATGAATTGCTTTTACGCGTGATGTTGTTAAATAACGGTCGGAATAGAACGTGCTGAAATGTGAACCGAAGGCAGTATGTTTCCACTCGTTCAATCTTGGCACGCTGACTCCGCTATCTGTGGAAGGACTGGCTACGGCTACTACATTGAACCGTTTCTTCATAGATTTGAAAGGTTCGTGGTCGAAAATGCTTTTGCAAGCGATATCTGCATCTTCATAGAATGTCTGCATTTCTTGGAGTGTATATCCTTCTGCAAGAATGGCTACATCGATGCACTTTTCCGGACTATCGTTGTGCAGCAGGTATTTATGCGGTGTGATGTGTGAATTTCCTTTTTGCTCTATCAATACATCGTTTGGATGCACAATGTGTTTCATGGACGCGCGGACATTGCGGCGTGGGTCGAGCAGGGTTATTTCTATTTCAACCGGTTGAAGCGGGTAGGGAAGGAGAAATGTATTTTCAAATCCTTTAGTTACATTCCGGGCTTCGTCCGTTTCCAGCCATTCCTGGAAGAGTGAGGAGAAAGAGGTAGTATAAATAGTCTTTCCGCTGGCTGCATTGCGCATAATAATCTGCCCGTTGCCTTGCAACGGGAGTTCCGCCAGATGATGCTTTCTTCCTGCCCAGGTGGGGAGAGCGGATAACCCGTCCAGACAGATAGCTTGCCCGGATGCATTGCCGTTAAAGATATAATCGACGCGAAGGGTTTTATCTGCAAAATGGTCGGCAAAGACTTGTGCGCGGGTAGATGCTACGGCTATTAAACAGAGTAAGAATAAGATATGCTTTTTCATGTCCATAATAATTTAATCATTTCACAAATATACGATTTTTGTCTGTATTCCCCTGCATGTATGATTATTCTCTTTTTAGCAAGAAAAGTTATAATTCGTATTTTTATTCATGAAAAAATCGCTAACTTTGCACATTGCCGTAGGGGAATACGGTAAAATAATTTATTTAATTAATTATTGAGATTAGAAATGGGACATCATCAATTGGATACTTTAGACGAGCAGATATTGCAGCTGATTGCCGATAATGCGCGTATTCCTTTCCTCGAAGTTGCCAGAGCTTGTAATGTATCCGGAGCAGCTATTCACCAACGTATTCAGAAACTGACAAATCTGGGTATATTGAAAGGGTCGGAATATGTTATAGATCCGGAAAAGATAGGATATGAGACTTGTGCGTATATTGGAATCTATTTAAAAGATCCCGCAACTTTTGATGCCGTGACAAAAGCGCTGGAAGCCATTCCTGAAATCGTGGAATGTCACTTTACTACCGGTAAATACGATATGTTTATTAAGCTGTATGCACGGAACAATCATCATTTGCTGAGCATTATTCATGATAAATTGCAACCGTTGGGGTTGTCTCGTACGGAAACGTTGATTTCATTCCACGAGGCAATTAAACGTCAGATGCCGATAGTGATAGACGATGAGGATGAATAATCCTACCGGTTATCGGCGGATATAATTGACAAAAGCATAAGGGCAGGGATGTTTTTCATCTATAGGATGGGATTCCCTGCTTTTTTCTTGCCATATTTCAGGGGTTACTTCCGGAAAGTAGGCATCTGCTTGAGGAGCTTCGGCATCTATCTCTGTCAGGCAGAGTGCGTCTGCCAATGGCAAAGCCTGGCGGTATACGCTGGCTCCGCCTATAATATAGATTTGTTCATCCTGTTCACAGTGCTTCAAAGCTTCTTCAAGAGAAGGAAAGATTTCCGCACCCGGACATAGGGTGTCGGGACGGGTAGACAATACAATATTGCGTCGGTTTGGCAAAGCTCCTTTAGGGAGTGATTCGAATGTTTTCCGTCCCATGATGATGGTGTTCCCGGTAGTAAGCGCTTTGAAACGTTTCAAGTCATTGGGAAGCCAGAATAACAGTTTGTTTTCATAACCGATAGCCATGTGTCGGTCTACTGCGGCGATAATGCTAATCATATTGTCTGATGTAATCAAGTGGTCTTTTAATGATAGAAGATACTCTCTTTCCTATACCGCTACTTTTCCGGCAATATGCGGGTGAGGATTGTAATTGACCAATTCAAAGTCCTCATACTTGAAATCGAATATGTCCTTTACATCCGGATTTATTTTCATTTGCGGAAGTGCCCGCGGCTCACGGCTCAGTTGGAGTTTCACTTGTTCCAAGTGGTTCAGATAGATATGTGCATCTCCCAGGGTATGTACAAAATCCCCGGCTTTCAATCCCGTAACTTGGGCTACCATTTGCAAGAGCAATGCGTATGATGCGATGTTGAAAGGTACTCCCAGAAAAATATCCGCGCTGCGTTGGTAAAGTTGCAGACTGAGTCGTCCGTTGGCTACATAAAACTGAAAGAATGCATGGCAAGGCGGCAGATTCATGTTGTCCAAATCGCCGACGTTCCAGGCACTCACTATGATACGGCGTGAATCGGGGTTGTGCTTGATTGTTTCCACCGCTTCACTGATTTGGTCGATGGTTCCGCCTTTGTAATCCGGCCACGAACGCCATTGGTAACCGTAGATATGCCCCAAATCTCCATTCTCATCGGCCCATTCATTCCAGATGCGTACCCCGTTCTCTTGCAGGTATTTTACGTTTGTATCGCCTTTCAGGAACCAGAGCAGTTCGTGGATAATGGATTTCAAATGAAGTTTCTTGGTAGTCAGACAAGGGAAGCCCTCGTCCATATTGAAACGCATCTGGTGTCCGAATACGCTGATTGTACCGGTTCCGGTACGGTCGCTTTTTTCTATGCCTTCAGTCAGTACACGGTTGAGTAAGTCTAAATATTGTTTCATGGAGTTACTTATTAAAAGCCTTGCCAAAGGTAGGCAAAGTTCTCGGTATATTGAAAATTTGCGCTATAAAAGATTTACAGGAAAGGAGTCAGCAGATTTCCTACCCAGCCGAGAAACTTTTTCCAGCCGGAGCGCTTTTTCCACATCTCGGGCGTGAGCAAGGTACTGTTCTTTTTGTCCCTCTCGAACATGCTGTTCAACTGGTTTGTTGTTGAAGGGTCGAAGATGAAAGCATTGGTCTCATAATCGTAGCGCAAGCTGCGGCTGTTGAGGTTTGCAGTGCCTACCGTACAGAAAGCGCTGTCTACCATCATTACTTTGGAATGGTGAAATCCGTCCTTGAACAAGTAAATTTTGGCTCCCCGTTTCATTAATTTATGTGCGATATAAAAAGAGGCTTCGGGCGTAAAGGGAATATCCGATACAGCCGGTATCATAATCTCCACTTCCGTACCTTTCTTTAACGCTTTCTTGATAGCCTTACGGATGGATTTCGTCGGAACGAAGTAGGGGTTTACTATCTGGATATTTTTTTGAGCAGCTTCTATCGAAACGGCATAGGCATGGCTGATAGACCGGGGTGTTTCCCGCGGGGTGCGGTCTACTATCGCAATCTCCTCGGCTATACTGTCCGGAAATTGGGGCAGGTTGGGGAAGTATGCCGGACCGCCGATGTGTTGTCCGGTTTCCCTGTTCCACATAGTCAGGAAGATACCTTGCAGGTAACGTACGGCATCCCCTTCTATGTGCATGTGTATGTCGTGCCATTTACCGATTTTAGGCAAGCCGTTGATGTAATAGTCGGCAATATTCATCCCGCCCGTATAGCCGATTTTTCCGTCGATAACCACTATCTTCCGGTGGTCGCGGTGCATGGCATGGTTGATATAGGGAAAGGTGATGGGGTCGAACTTGACGAGTTCGATGCCGCGTGCCTTTATCGCCTGCAAATGATGTTTTTTCAACGGCTGGTTGTTGGACCAGTTGCCAAACGCATCGAACATGGCACGTACCTCTACACCTTCTTTTACCTTTTCTGCCAGTAAATCGAAAAGGGCATTGGCGATGGAGTCGTTACGGAAATTGAAATATTCCAGATGAATGTGGTGCCGGGCATGGCGGATAGTTTCGAATAAATCAATAAACTTTTCACGACCGGTCATCAATAGTTCGACTTTGTTGTTGTAAGTCAGCGGTATTTCCATATCTTGCATGTAGTTCATTACAAGAGAATCGCTGGTACTTTGCGCTCGGACGCTTCCAATAAAAAATGTAAATAATATGATGAATGAAATCTGTCTCAAAACTTTATAAGTTTATTTAGTTTTATGAGTTCGCAAATATACAATATATCATTGAGATATGTTCATTTGTTTATAAAAAAATCAACCCTTACCTTTTATTAACAAGGTAGGGGTTGATTGTATTGTTCTGTAAGGAAGTTTATTTATTCTATGAGGAAATTACCATTTGCGATTTCCAAAGCGTTTAAGCCAATGAACATATTTTGCGATAGAGCAGGAAGAGTAATACTATGCCTGCAACCAATAAAGATTTGGGATCAAGTTCGGTGACTCCGTTTTGAGCAGCGGCGGTGAGTGTTTCACGAAGTGTACCCAATACCTGTTGCAATCCGTCGAAAACAAAGAACAGCACTAATGCCAGCGTGAAACAGAACGTAACCCATACTTGCGAAATCCGTCGGGTACGGTCGGGCAAATGGCGCATCACACGGCGGGTGAAGCCATTGTCGGGTATTTCCTGCCGGTTTTCGGCAAAGAAATCAATCAGGAGTTTATCATTGTTTTCCGTCATAACCATTTTGTTTTAAGTAGGTAGCCATTTTTTCTTTAGCCCGCGACAGGTGGCTTTTTACTGTTCCTGTCGGGTAGCCGGTAATGTCTGCAATCTTTTCTATACTTTGGTCTTCCATATAAAAAAGAGTGATACAGGTCCGTTCCGTTTCTTTCAGCATATTCAGCGCACGGTAAATGTCCATCTGCCTCCCTATGTCGTTCTGCTGCGTACTGTATTGAGCGTCTACCCGGCGTGTTTCCAGACTGTCGGTCTCCTTACGGGTGCGAAGATAATCATAAAATACATTATAAGCAATACGGTAGAGCCAGGTGGAGAAACTGGACAGGTTTTTGAATGAGGAGAGATTTGTGTATGCTTTAATGAATGTATCTTGCGCCAGGTCATCGCTCAATTCGCTGTCGCCACAAGTCAGGTGCAGAAAAAAACGCCGTACGGACGACTGATACTTTCCTACTAACCGGTCGAAGGCCCTGGTGTTGCGAAACACCACGACCTGTGCGACTAACGATATATCATTGAGCTGACTCATTTTTCTGCATTCTTTTCCGGAAAGACGGTTCTTGCATTATCGGATTTATCATTGCTTTTAGGGGCTCTGTCTTGCTGCGTATAGTAGATGACGAGCTGTCCGAAGCCTGTGAACATGACAAGCAGGCCTATGCAGCCAAGTCCGAATTCTTCGGTAATGGCCCAGAGGAATATGAACAGCCCGATACCGACGAATACATTCTTGATTCCTTTACTGCGGATATCTGTCGAATCGGCTTCTTTAAACAGATTTTCCGGCAGCGGTTGTCCGCTGGCTAATGCTTGTTCCACCAGGCGGTATTTGGCCTTCCGGTTTTTATAGCGGAAGAAGAATATGATGAATACGATGATTAAAGGAAAGCCGAAAACGAACACAATGGCTGTAATCGCAATGACTGCGTCTCTCGTAGCATGTCCGATATTCCAGCCGAAATCGTAAGCACTGTTATGATGCTTGTAATCATCGTCACTTTCTGAGTTACTGTTTGAACTGTTTTCGTAAGTCATGATGCTAAGGGTGTCCGTAACGGCTTTTCCGTCAATCACGGTATCCTTCAATTCTATGACTCTTTGTTTGTTTCCCAGACTGTCATTCTCCGTAATGGTCCGGTTCTTTCCTTGTGCCAATGTGCAAAGCATTAAGGCGGTTGTCAGTGCGAAGATAATGCGTTTCATAATCATGCTGTTTTTTGTTTTTATAGGTTTCTTTGTGTGTTAGACGTACCCATTTGCTTGGAAAGTTGCAAAGAGACGACATTTTTTTTAGAAAAGCTATTATCGACCGCAAAATATTTATACTACCTTTGCGTATTTAAAAAGTACAACCTATGGAACTACCCGTTTCTTTTGCAGACTATACCCGTGCCCTTTTGGGAGATGAGGATTATAAGGAATTAGTGACTTCTCTGGAATCGGAGCAATCCGTCAGCATCCGGTTGAATCCGCTGAAACCTTTTGCTTTCCGCTCCGGAGAACATGCCGTTCCCTGGTGCACTTCCGGTTTTTACCTGGAAGAACGCCCGACATTTACTTTTGATCCCTTGTTCCATGCGGGCTGTTATTATGTACAGGAAGCTTCGTCCATGTTTGTTGAGCAGGCTCTGAAGCAGTATATGGGTGAGGAACCGGTAGTGATGCTCGACCTTTGCGCCGCTCCGGGCGGTAAGTCGACGCATATCCGAAGCCTCCTTCCCGACAATAGTCTGCTGATAGCCAATGAGGTTATCCGCAACCGTTCTCAGATACTTGCCGAGAATCTGACCAAGTGGGGGCATCCCGATGTGGTGGTTACCAATAGCGACCCGTCGGACTTTACACCTTTGGAAGATTTCTTTGACGTGATATTGACGGATGTGCCCTGCTCCGGTGAGGGTATGTTCCGCAAAGACCCTGTTGCCATAAGCGAGTGGAGCCCGGAGAATGTGGAAATCTGCCGGCAGCGGCAGCGAAGAATCATAGCGGATATCTGGCCTTGTCTGAAACCGGGCGGCATACTGATATATAGCACTTGTACTTATAACACAAAGGAAAATGAAGAAAACATCCGTTGGATAAGAGATGAATTCGGTGCAGAGGTACTTCCGCTCGATGTTGCGGAAGAGTGGAATATAACGGGTAACTTGTTGCAGGGAGAATCCTTTCCCGTTTATCGTTTCCTGCCTCATAAAACCCAGGGAGAGGGCTTCTTTCTGGCAGTTCTCCGGAAGCCGGGCATGAGCGTCCGAAACTCCGGGGATAAGCAACTCATTTCCCTGGCAATTGCTCCTGAAAATCCAGGACTTAGAGCAGAAAAGTCCAGGGAAAAGGGACGTAAAGTCCAGGGAAAAGGGAAGCAAACTCCGGGACTTTCCAAGGAGCAGCTTGCGATATTGCAGAAGTGGATTTTTACTGCGGATAAGTATGAGTTTATCCAGAAAGGCGGCAATGTCAGCGCTTTCCCAAAATGTTATCTTCCGGAACTGTCTGCATTGCAGTCGTCTTTGCGTATTGTACAGGCTGGATTGGAGATTGCCGGACAGAAAGGCAAGGATTGGATTCCCTGTCATGCCTTGGCTGTGAGCGGGATATTGGTATCGGATGCTTTCCCTTGTGAAGAAATATCGTATGAACAGGCCATTGCCTATTTACGCAAAGAGGCTGTCACCCTTTCGGATGCAGCCCCTCGCGGAGTTGTTTTGCTGACATATAAGCATGTGCCTCTCGGCTTTGTCAAGAATATAGGTAACCGTGCCAATAATCTTTATCCGCAGGAGTGGCGTATCCGTAGCGGCTATTTGCCGGAGACGGTGGTGAAAGTGCATTCTTGACTTGCTTCCACCTTCATCACAGTTCGTTCTTATATATCCGCGCCATTGCTTTCTGGTATTGGTTTTCCAGTTGCAGGAGATTTGTTTTGCTTTGGTAAACGACCGAAACTTCGACGAAATACTCTATCATACTGATTTGTCCGCCTACAAGAGCCTGTTTCAGTAAAGTCAGGTCCTGCTGTTCCTGAAAGGTCCGTTTGTATTCCTGCATGGAAGCGTCCAGGTTACGGGCTTCTTCGTAGAGCTGCCATAATTCGGAGCTTGCTTTTACTCTTGCATTATCTTTCTGGAAGTCGATGTTCATGGCTTGGGCTTTGGCTATCTTCACTTTTCCTTTATTTGAAAACAGCGGGAAAGAGAAGCCTACGACAACACCGTTCAGCGGATGTCCCGATTCGGTATTGCGACGATAGCCCAACTCCAGTTTTGGCAGCCACCCTTGCTTGCTTGCTGAAATGGACTTGCGGGCTGCGGCGCTTTCGCTGTCGAATGATTGCAGAGAGGGATCGGCGGCAAGCAGTTCGCTGCATACCCGATGGAAATCGGTTGGTAGCGGAACCAGGGGATAGTCCGTCAGTCCGAGGGCTTTGGCGGTAGGTACGGCGGGGTCGTCGGGGAAGGGACGCCCGGGAGTAAGCGGCTGGTTGCCGTTCAGTACCAGCAGTTCCTTGATTTTATTGTTCAGGGCAGTACTGTTCATGCGCGATTCGGTACGTACATTCAACAGTTCCAGATTGATTTTATTTGTTTCCAAGGCATTGGCATCTCCCGTAGCCAGCCGTTTGGCATACATGGCAGCCAGCTCCTCTGCATTCTTCAGCCGTGCATCGAGCAACTCCTGCTGGTGTTGCAGCATGATGATGTCCAGGCACACTTCTTTGGCTTGCAGCAATATCTGCTGGCGCATGGTTGCAGCCTGTGCATCCAGTGCTCCGGTTTTGAGACGGTTCATCTTTCCTCTTGTTATGTATAAGGTGGGAAAGTCGAAGCTTTGGGAAACCACCATTTCCCCTACGGTTTCATCGCTGTTTTTAGAGTCCCAGAGATGGGCGTATGAGAGGGTGGGATCCGGCAGGTTGTTCTCGGTCCTGCTCTCCAGCTTCTGTGATGAGATAAGTTGTGCGTTGGCTTGCAACTCCTTGTTGTTGGCTTCTATCTGGCGAAGCACGGAGTCAATGCCGGTTTCCTGCGCCCTCATCCCCATGCAGGCGAGGATGGTGGCGGTGAATATAAATAGTTGCTTCATATCTTCTGTTATTAAGTTTTTTATTGATCGTTATAACGGGATGGCTGTCCGGAGTCATTACGGATGCATCTCTTCTTTCTTTCCGTGCATCATCAGGTAGACAATCGGAATGATGAAACCGTTCAGGAAAGTGGAAGTCAGCAATCCGCCCAGAATGACTTTTGCCATGGGACTTTGTATTTCATTACCGGGCAGGTCGCCGCTGAGCGCCAACGGAATCAATGCAAGCGCACTGGACAGTGCCGTCATCAGGATAGGATTCAAACGGTCCAGCGAACCGCGTATCACGCTGTCGTACACACCGTATCCCTCTTCCTGCTGCAAGTGGTTGTAATGACTGATGAGCAGCATACCGTTTCGGGTGGCGATACCGAAGAGCGAGATAAAGCCGATGATAGCCGGAATACTGATTTCGCCCGTTGTGACGAGCAGGGCGAATACACCTCCAATCAGTGCCAAAGGCAGGTTGATAAGGATAATCGCACTTTCCTTTATGCTACGGAACTCATGGTACAACAGCAGGAATATCACTACGATAGACATGAATGAAGTCAAAGCCAGCGTGCGGCTTGCAGCCTGTTCGCTTTCAAACTGGCCGCCGTATTCGATGTGATAGCCTTCCGGCAGTTTTACCGAAGCGTCCACACGCTCTTGTATGTCGTTTACCACGCTGCGCAGGTCGCGGTCGGCAACGTTGGCGGAGATTACGATTTTCCGTTTCACGTTCTCGCGGCTGATAGTGTTAGGTCCCATTGCCGAGCGTACTTCCGCTACATAGTTCAGCGGTATCTTTTGTCCGTTGCCGGTATCGAGCATCAGGTTACGTATCTTTTCCATCTCATCCCGCAAATCATCCTTTACGCGTACGGTGAGGTCGAAACTTTTTCCTTTTTCATATACCTGGGATACGGTTTCGCCGGCAAGGCATACGTTGACAAACTCCGAAAACTCCGGCAAGGAGATGCCGTATTTGGCAAGCACTTCCCGTTTGGGAGCGATGATAAGCTGCGGACGTTCAATCTGTTGTTCCACGTTCAGGTCGGCAATGCCGGGAATGTCCTGAATGGTATTCTTTATCTCATTGCCCAAAGCGAACATGCGGTTCAAATCGTCGCCGAACAGCTTAATGGCTATATTGGCTTTCGTACCCGACAGCATGGCATCGATACGGTGGCTGATAGGCTGGCCGATTTCCACATTGGCGCCTACAATTGTACCCAGCTTTTCACGTACATCGGCCACCAGCTCGCTGCGCGAACGGTCTTTCAGCTCGAACGGAGCTTCGATTTCCGATACGTTCACGCCTAAGGCATGTTCATCCAGTTCGGCACGTCCCGTCTTGCGGGCTACGGTTTGTATTTCGGGGATGGAAAGCAGTAGTTCTTCGGCACGATGTCCCATCTTGTCGCTCTCTTCCAGTGAAATGCCCGGCAGGGATGATATGTTGATTGTGAACGAACCTTCGTTGAACGGCGGCAGGAACGAGCGTCCCAATGTGAAGAAGCAGGCAAGCGCCACTGCAAACAGACCGATGGTTCCGCCCAATACGCTCTTCTTATGACCCAGCACAAAAGCAAGCGCTGCACCGTACCACTCTTTCATCTTGCGTGCTACGGGCGAATCGCCGGTGGAACGCTTTTCGTCTTTTATCTTTTCTTTGCCTAGCAGGTAGGAGCACAATACAGGTGTCACCGTCAGTGCTACAACCGTAGAAGCTGCCAATGCCACGATGAAGGCAATGCCCAAAGGTACAAGCATACGGCCTTCCATGCCGCTCAGGAAAAACAGAGGAACGAAGCTTACCACGATAATGAGCGTGGAGTTCAGGATAGGCATACGCACTTCTTTGGAAGCATTGAATACGACTTCCAGTATCGGCAGGCGTTCCGCTTCCGGTTTCATCCGGTTCTCCCGCAAGCGTTTGTACACGTTCTCCACATCGACAATGGCATCGTCCACCAGCGAACCGATGGCGATAGCCATACCGCCGAGGCTCATTGTGTTGATGGTGAATCCCATATAGTGCAACGCCAGCAGCGAAGCTATCAGCGATAAGGGAAGCGTCACCAATGAGATTACGGTAGTTCGTACGTTGGCAAGGAACAGGAACAGTACGATAACAACGAATATACCGCCTTCAAACAGTGATTTCTGTACGTTGCCGATGGAACTTTCTATAAAGCGGCTTTGCCTGAAAATATCGGTGCTGACTTTTACATCGGGCGGCAGGTTCTTCTGTAAGTCCTTGAGAGATGTTTCCAGTTTGTCGGTCAGTTCAAGCGTGCTTGTGGCGGGTTGCTTGGTCACAGTCAGCAGTACGGCGGGCTTGCCGCGTTCGGAAGCCGTACCCAGCTTCGGCAGTTTGGCTCCGATACGTACATCGGCAATGTCTTCCAGCAAAATGGGGGAAGCGGAATACGGAGCATTGGAAGTTGCGGGCTGGACACTGCCGTCCTGCAATTTGACAACAGCCTTTGCCAGTTGCTCCACCCGGTCGGTGGAGATGACACCGCGCACGATGTATTCGTTTCCGTATTCATAAAGCACTCCGCCGTTGGCGTTCAGATTCATTTCACGCGTAACGTTCATCACTTCGGTAAGGGTTACGCCGTAGTGCCGTATCCGTTCCGGGTCGAGTTGAATCTGATACTCTTTGATGTCGCCGCCCAGTACGGCAACTTGCGCCACGCCGCCGGTAGAAAGAAGGCGCGGACGGATAGTCCAGTCGGCTATGGTGCGCAGGTCGAGCATGGAAGTCGAGTCGGCGGTAAGTCCTACAATCAGCATCTCGCCTAAGATAGACGATTGCGGGCCAAGCGTAGGCTTGCCTACATTGGAGGGAAGGGACTCGCTGACAACCGCCAGTTTCTCGCTTACAATCTGGCGTGCCAGGTAGACATCCGTTTCCCAGTCGAACTCAACCCATACAACGGAAAACCCGTTGGTGGAAGAAGAACGTACCCGGCGTACTCCCGTAGCACCGTTTACAGCCGTTTCAACAGGAAAAGTAACCAACTGTTCCACTTCCTCGGCTGCCATACCGTTGGCTTCGGTCATGATAACCACGGTTGGTGCATTCAGGTCGGGAAACACATCCACTTCCGTGTGCATTGCGGTATACGTACCGCCTATTAGCAGCAGTACCGATGCCACCAGCACCAGTATGCGGTTCTGAAGAGAGAAATGTATTATCTTGTTTAACATGACTGTACTGTTTAGTGTTCGTGGCTATGTGCCGGAATTGCATTGGTAGCGCCTGCAAGTTTCACCTGATAAGCGCCTTGAGTCACCACTTTGTCGCCTGCCTTGATTCCGGAAAGGATTTGTACCCGTTCGCCGTTATCGGCTCCAAGAGTGACCAGTTGTTTCTTGTATCCTTCCTCATCCACTTGCAGGTATACGAAGAAGCTGCCTTGTTCCTCGGTCAGAGCCGTATGGGGGAGTGAAATAACGTTCTCCATAGGCGAGGAGAGCAGGAATATCTCGACAAATGAGCCGGGAATGATATCCCCTTTGTTGTCGAATTCAAAAGTGACGGGCACATAATAACCGTTATCGCCCGATGCCTTTCCGTAAGAGAGCAGGCGGCCGTTCAGGCCTTTCAGTGTATATACCTTATTATTGTAGGGAGTACAGAAGTTGGCGGAACCGATGGTGCGGAGATACGGATAATATTTTTCCGAAACATCGGCGCGCAGGAACAGTCTGCGGTTTTGAGTGATGCTTACGAGCGGCTGTCCCACGGTTACATAATCGCCTTCCTTTACCAACAGGTTTTTCACGTATCCGCTGATGGGAGAGGTTACCGCCTGTCCTTGGGCCGAATGGTTCTTGGCAACGGCTTCATAGCTGATACGGGCATTCTCATATGTCTGTCGGGCTTGAGCAAAGTCTTTCTCCGAAACGATTTTATTGGGGAGAAGTTCTTTCATCCGTTCATACTCTTTTCGGGCTGTTTCGTAAGCGATGCGCGCTCTTTGTACGGGGTCGCCGTCCGCCATATTCTTGGACGAAAGCATCACGAGGGGAGTACCTTTGCCGACACTCATGCCCTCTATGACTTTTCCGTGAAAAGAAACGACACCTGCCACGGTAGCTACGGCAACGCTTTCGTCGCCTTGTGCGGCCATAACCTGCCCGCTGGTTTTAATCACCTGATTGAAAACGCCCGGTTCGATGGTGCTTACGGCTACTCCGGCAGCCTGCGCTTTGGCCGGGGGCAATATGATTTCGTCGCTATGTGCGGCAACGGTTTCCTCACCGTGGTGGTGTCCGTCGTCATGGTGGTGTCCGGAACCTTCGTTTTCATGGTCGTGCCCTTCGTGGTCATGTCCCGCATGGGCGTGTTCTTCCGTTTCGTGATTGTGTCCTTCACCGGACTTGCTGTTGCAGGAGCCTAACAGGAATAATCCTATGACTCCCATGAATAGAATTTTCTTCATGATAATTGTTTTTGTCCTTACTTGTTTGGAAATGCAAAATTAGAGAATGGTCGGTGCAACCAGGTTGCATACATTCCTGTGCCGGCAGGATAACCGTTTCCGGCAACTATCGGTCAAGCAAGGACGGAAGGGGGCGCACGAAGCCCTGTGGCACATGTGATGAATGTGCCGTGAAGAGATTCCAGGTAGACAAACTCTTGCCTGATACCCGTTTCCTCGGGCAGCGCCAGGAGTTTGAGAAGCGGTTCGGTAAATAATGTGTTCACCCACACGAAACACGGATGTAGGTTACTGTTGTCCGAGTTGGGTGTCTGTTGGAAGAAATGGGTGGTCATGCATCCGGTGTCGCAGCAGCAATGTTCGCTGCAAGGGCCCTGATGCTGGCAGCACCCGTCGGACGGCAGGTCGTTTTTCATGCAGATTATGCCGTCTTCGTGGTGATGATGGGGAATGACAGGTACTATCAGCATAATCATGCTGATGAAGAACAGAAAGTATGCAATGTACCTTTTCGTTTTCATCCCTCTCTCTTTGATTGGTCGCAAAGATAGAAGTTAATCACTTAACTGCCAAACCCAAGATGCTAAAAAGCCTTGAATAAATCATTTAATCCTTCGCTCATACTGGGATGCGTAAAGATGAAATCCCGCAGAATGCTGTAATGCAAATCATTCTTCATGGCAAGCGATACTAAATTAATGACTTCGGGCGCATCGATACAAAACAGGGTGCAGCCTATTATGCGTCCCGTATGTGCGTTGACAATGGCTTTCATCATACCGTCTATCTGCTGCAAGGTACGGGCACGCGGTATGGCGGCAGCCGGCAACCGGGACACTTGAAGCGAATAACCGCGTTTTACGGCTTCCTCTTCGGTCATGCCGATATGCGCCAACGGCGGATCTGTAAAAATGACATATGGAACCGGAATCCTGTCATCGGTCTTTCGCTTTTTATTGCCGAACAACCGGTTGGTGATAATGCGGAAATCATCCAGGGATAAATAGTCATACAAGGCTCCGCCTCTTACGTCTCCCATAGCCCATATATGCGGGGAGGTGGTCTGAAGATGTTCATTGACGATGACAGCTCCCCGGGTGTCGGTCCGTATGCCGGCTGCGTGCAGGTTGAGGCCGTCGGTCATCGGTCTGCGTCCGGTGGCAAGCAACAGTGCGTCTCCTTCCCAAAAATAGGGAGTATCGTCGGAATTGTCCGTATAGGTCAATGTTATGCCATCGGCAGTGTCGTATACGGACAGGGCATAGGCGTTCAAACGTATCTCGATGCCTTTCCTTTTCAGAGATTCCAGCATGGATTCCGCAATGTCCCGGTCGGCTTTGGGCATAAAGCGGCTGCCCGTTTCCAGTAACGTGACTTTGCTTCCAAACCCCGCATACATGGTGGCAAACTCCATTCCGATAGCGCCGGCGCCGAGAATGAGCAGGCGTCCGGGAAGTTTGCTCTGTTGGAGTAGCGTTTCGCTGGTGAATACATGCCTGCTTGCATCGATTCCTTTCACGGCAGGCAGGATAGGGGTAGCTCCCGTATTGATAAAAACTTCCTTTCCTTTAAGGAGAATTTCCTTTTTATCGTGCGAGACGACCTTTACCGTATCGTCGGATACAAAAGATGCCGTACCGTCATACAACGTAATATTGGGGTGCTCCTTGATACGCTCGTGATTCTTGTCCCGCAAGAATGATACGAGCTTGTTTTTCCGCCTTATGGCGAGTGCATAATATTTGGCCTGATTGCCGTAGTCGTCCCGGTAGAGCCGTTCGGCCTGTTCCGATTCGTAAATCAGCGCTTTGGTGGGTATACACCCTACATTCACACATGTTCCTCCGTACATTTGCGGAGAACGTTCGATGATTGCCACTTTCCAGTTGCGGTTGGCAAGTTCGGCAGCCAGCAGTTTTCCGCCTTTGCCGAACCCTATGATGATAGCGTCATATTGTTTCATTTCATTCGTAATTAGGAATTTGTGGCAATGAAACAATAGGAACTGTTTGTTTGTTGCGGGAAGTAAGTTAATGAAAGTTTACCGTTCCAGTTCGCGAAGCGAATCCATTTTCTTCTTTTCGAGGAATTCATAGATGCCGCTCAGGTGCTCGGTCACCCGCTTGTTGCCGAACTCGTACACTTTGCTCACCAGTCCGTCCAGGAAGTCACGGTCGTGGCTCACAAGTATCAGTGTACCGTCAAAGTCCATGAGTGCCTGTTTCAGAATATCTTTGGTCTTCATGTCCAGGTGGTTGGTAGGCTCGTCCAGGATTAGCAGGTTTACGGGTTCCAGCAGCAGCTTAATCATGGCAAGGCGTGTGCGCTCGCCACCGGACAGCACTTTCACTTTTTTCATGGACTCTTCCGGTCCGCCAAACATGAAAGCTCCCAGCAGGTCGCGAATCTTGTTGCGGATTTCTCCTTTGGCTACGTCGTCGATGGTTTGGAATACGGTCAGGTTCTCATCCAGCAAGGATGCCTGGTTTTGGGCGAAATAGCCTATTTGTACATTGTGTCCGATGGTAAGCGTTCCTTCGTGTTCTATTTCTCCCATGATACACTTTACCAATGTGGACTTACCTTCGCCGTTCTTGCCTACGAAAGCCACTTTGTCGCCTCTCTCTATAGTGAGGTTGGCATTCTTGAACACAACATGGTCGCCGTATGTCTTTCCTACGTTCTCCATAATCACCGGATAATTGCCGGAGCGCGGCGAGGGAGGGAATTTCAGCCGCAATGCCGAAGTATCTTCTTCGTCCACTTCCAGAAGCACCAGCTTTTCCAGCATCTTGACGCGGCTCTGCACTTGCAGGGTTTTGGAATAGGTTCCCTTGAAGCGCTCGATGAATTCTTTGGTTTCGGCAATGAACTTCTGTTGGTCGTCGTATGCCTTTTGTTGTTGTTCGCGCCGCTCTTTGCGGAGTTCCAGGTATTTGGAGTAGTTTACTTTATAGTCGTAGATTCGTCCCATGGTCACTTCAATGGTACGGGTCGTGATGTTATCCACAAACTTGCGGTCGTGGCTGATGACGATGACGGCTTTCCCGTTGTTGATAAGAAACTCTTCCAGCCATTGGATGGACTCGATGTCGAGGTGGTTGGTAGGCTCGTCCAGCAGCAGTACGTCAGGTTTTTGCAGCAACAGTTTGGCAAGCTCGATGCGCATGCGCCAGCCACCGCTGAAATCGCTTGTCTGGCGGTTGAAGTCCTCTCTGGTGAATCCGAGGCCGAGCAATGCCTTTTCAACGTCCTCTTCGTAATTGGTGGCGTCGATGGCATAGAACTTCTCACTTAGGGCAGACACCTGTTCGATAAGCTCCATGTAACTGTCGCTTTCGTAGTCGGTACGGGTCTCCAGTTCCTTGTTCATGCGGTCTATCTCGGCTTCCATCTCGTGCAGGTGGGCAAAGGCCTGTGCCGTTTCCTGAAAGACGGTACGTCCGTCTTCCGTCATCAGATGCTGGGGCAGATAGGCGATGACACAATCTTTCGGTGCGGAGATTTTGCCGCGGGTGGACTGCCGCACTCCGGCGAGTATTTTGAGTAATGTACTTTTTCCGGCTCCGTTCTTTCCCATGAGGGCGATACGGTCTTTTTCGTTGATTACGAAGGATATGTCACTGAATAAGGTTGTGCCGCCGAATTCTACGGCGAGTCCGTCAATAGAAATCATTATGTCGTTTTTAAAAATAAGGTGCAAAGATAATGCAAATATATTATTTTTTATACCTTTGTCTCGGACAAACAATAATACAGGTTATGGAAATCGATAATCAATCGGTAGATTACCGTCCGCTCATCCTTGTTGCGGAAGACGATGATAGTAACTTTAAGTTGATAAAGGCTATTATAGGGAGAAAGTGTGAGATAATGTGGGCGAAGAACGGTGAGGAGATTGTCTCTTTGTTTCGCGAATACCGTGACAAGGCGGATGCAATACTGATGGATATTAAGATGCCTGTAATGAATGGTTTGGAAGCTACGCAAATTATACGCCGGGAAGGCGGAACATTGCCTGTTATCATGCAAACGGCCTATGCTTTCTCTGCCGACCGTGAAAATGCCATAAAGAGCGGCGCTTCGGAAGTATTGGTAAAGCCCATTACATTGAGCACCTTGCGCAACTGCTTGAGCAGTTACCTTCCCCGACTGGAATGGTAGGCTTTCCGCAATGAAAAGATAACTGTATCTTAGGGTTTGTTTATATTTTGATTAAAGAGTTATATAGCTTGCTATACTCCTCATAAAGACAGAAAAACATCCTCACAAAGAATTCTCAAAAGAATGCTGAACAAAAATTAAGCAGGTTCTGAACAAAATTTCTATTCTTTTGTTAATGAAGTCTAACCAAAATTTAACGGAATGAATAGTAAACTGCGCTTTTTGTTAATATCACTGTTTATATTCTTCGTGGCAGCATTACAGGCTTCAGCAGACGGTGATATCCGTGTATCGGGCATTGTGATGTCGGAAGGAGAACCTTTGCCGGGAGCATCGGTATTGGTGAAAGGTACTCACAACGGAACGGTAACTGACGTTGACGGGAAATATACCCTTACCGTACCGGCGGACGGTACGCTGGTCTTTAGCTTTATCGGACTGAAAACTACAGAACAGAAAGTCAATGGACGCACAGTTGTCAATGCGGAATTGCTTCCGGACAGCGAACAACTGGATGAGGTAATGGTGGTGGCTTATGCCACTGCCAAGAAGTATAGTTTTACGGGAGCGGCTTCCACGGTAAAGGGGAGCGAGATTGCCAAGATGCAGGTGTCCAATGTGTCGCGTGCGCTCGAAGGTACGGTTTCCGGACTTCAGGCAAGTGCGCCCAGCGGCCAGCCGGGTACGGATGCTGAAATACGTATTCGCGGTATCGGCTCTATCAATGCGTCGAGCGCCCCGCTTTATGTGGTGGACGGCGTCCCTTTCGACGGTAGCATCAACTCCATTAATCCGGAAGATATAGCTTCGCTGACGGTACTGAAAGATGCCGCTTCGGCTGCTCTCTACGGTTCGCGGGGAGCTAACGGTGTCATTATCATAACCACCAAGCAGGGACATACCGACTCGAAAACCACGGTCAGCATCAATGCCAGCTTCGGTGGTTCCAACCGGGCTATCCGCGATTACGACCGTGTCGGAACCAATCAGTACTTCGAACTCTATTGGGAAGCTTTGCGCAACCAATATGCTCTGAATTCGGATAAATATACTCCGCAGACCGCAGCTGCCCAAGCCTCGAAAGACCTGGTAGGCAAGCTGATGGGCGGCGGCCCTAATCCCTACGGACTCAACTATCCGCAACCTGTAGGTACGGACGGCAAACTGCTTGCCGGCGCTACTCCGCTTTGGAATGTGGACTGGCAGAAGGAAATGGAACAACAGGCATTGCGTACGGAAGTCGGATTGAATGTTTCCGGTGGCGGAAAGACCAACCAGTACTATTTCTCGGCCGGCTATCTGAACGACAAGGGTATTGCCCTTGAGTCCGGTTACCAACGCTTCAACTTGCGTTCCAACATTTCGAGCGAGATAACCCGTTGGTTGCGTGGCGGTGTGAATATGAGCTATGCCCACTCCATACAGAACTATCCGGTTTCGTCCGATGCCAAGACGAGCAATGTCATTAACGCCGGACGTCTAATGCCCGATTTTTATCCTGTGTATGAGATGAATGCCGACGGTACATACAAACTCGACTCGGAAGGAAAGCGGATTTACGACTTTGGTTCCTACCGGCCGTCGGGCGCTACAGCCAACTGGAACCTGCCTGCAACCTTACCCAATGATAAATCCGAGCGTATGCGGGACGAGTTCTCCGGACGTACTTTCCTTGAGGTCACTTTCCTTGAAGGGTTGAAATTCAAGACCAGCTTCAACTTCGACCTGATAGACTACAATACGCTGGATTATACCAATCCCAAAATTGGCCCTGCCGTTAATACGGGCGGCGGAGCAAGCCGCGAATATACCCGTACCTTCTCCTGGACATGGAATAACATCGTGACCTACGATAAGACTTTCGGCGAGCACCACTTCAATATCCTTGCCGGACAAGAGGCTTACTCTTACCGTTACGATGTGTTGCAGGCGGCACGAAGCAACATGGCTGTGCCCGATATGCCGGAACTGGCTGTCGGTTCGCTTGTAACCGCAGGCACGGGCTATCGCATCGATTATTCACTGTTAGGCTATCTTATCAATGCCCAATATGACTATCGGAGCAAGTATTTCTTCTCCGCTTCCTACCGCCGCGACGGTTCCTCGCGTTTCGCACCGGGTACACGCTGGGGCAATTTCTGGTCGTTGGGAGCTTCGTGGCGCATAGACCGCGAAGCGTTCATGCAGAATACCGCCGACTGGCTTTCCGCCCTGACCTTAAAGGCCAGTTATGGCGCGCAGGGCAATGACAACCTGGGTACGTATTATGCCAGCAGCGGACTGTATTCTATCGTTTCACAGGCAGGTGAGAATGCTTTGGTGTCCGACCGTCTTGCAACGCCCGATTTGAAATGGGAGACTAACCTCAACCTCAATGTAGGTATCGACTTTTCATTGTTCGATAACCGTTTCTCCGGTTCGTTCGATTTCTTCCAGCGCCGTTCCAAAGACCTGCTGTATTCCCGTCCGTTGGCAACTTCCCTGGGTTATACTTCTATGGACGAGAATATAGGTGCATTGAAGAATACGGGCTTTGAAATAGACCTCAAGGGAACACTCATACACACCAGTGACTTTATGTGGCGTATGGGTGTCAACCTTACGCACTACAAGAACGTGGTGACCGACCTTCCGCTGAAAGACATGCCCGTTACCGGAGTTACCCGCCTGAAGGAAGGGCGTTCGGTCTATGACTTCTACCTGCGCGAATGGGCAGGGGTAGACCCGGACAACGGCGACCCGCTGTGGTATAAGAACGTGAAGGATGAGCAGGGCAATATCACCGGACGCACCACCACCAATGACTATGCTCAGGCTGATTATTACTATGTGGACAAATCCTCGCTCCCTAAGGTGTATGGCGGGTTCAACACCGCTTTCTCATACAAGGGCTTTGAGTTGTCCGCCATCTTTGCCTACAGCATAGGCGGTTATATCGTAGACCGTGACATTACGATGCTGTGGAGCAACGGAAGCAATCCGGGACGTGCCTGGTCTACCGAGATACTGAAACGCTGGACGCCGGAAAACCGCTACACGGACGTACCGGCCCTGAAAACAGTGTCCAATAACTGGAACTCCAACTCCACCCGCAATCTGTTCAACAATTCGTATCTGCGGATGAAGAACATCACGCTGTCCTACAACTTCCCGCAGCCGTTGATAAAGAAAATCAGCCTGAACAGCCTGCAACTCTTTGTGCAGGCGGACAACCTGCTGACTTTCTCCAAGAATCAGGGACTGGACCCGGAGCAAGGCATCACAGGACTGACCTATTACCGTTATCCTGCCATGCGTTCCATTTCGGGCGGGCTTAATGTTTCATTCTAAATCACTGTTAACAATGAATACTTTCCTTAAAAATACAGCAATCCTCGCAGTGGGATTATTATCCGTCTTGTCCTCGTGCAGCGGAGACTTTCTCGACAACAAACCTACGGACGCCGTAGATTCGGGTATCGTCCCCGTACCTTCCAATGCCGGACGTATCTTCAACGGTGCATGGTATAACTTGTTTGAGTACAGCAGTACGTATGCCAATATCGGCTATCGTGCCCTGATGTTGCAGGACGACATGATGGCGGACGATGTGGTGTCGCGTCCGATGTATGGTTTCAACTCATCCTACCAGTTTAACGATGTGGGGATGCCGGCCAACAACCGCACCGCATTTGCCTGGTATCTGATGTACAAGACTATCGACAATTGCAATACCGCCATTTCCATTACCGCGACCGGTGATGATAATACGGCCGATTTCCGCCATTCCCAGGGGCAAGCCTACGCTTTGCGGGCTTTCTGTTATCTGCATCTGGCTCAGCACTACCAGTTTACTTACCTGAAAGATCCTTCCGCACCGGCTGTTCCTCTTTATACGGAACCTACCGCCTCTACGACAGAGCCCAAAGGGAAGGCTACCCTGGAAGAGATATATACGCAGATATTCAAAGACCTGAATAAGGCTAAGGAGCTTCTTGAAGGGTATGTCCGTCCGGACGACAAATCCAAGTTCAAACCGGATGTAAGCGTTGTCAACGGATTGCTGGCACGTGCCTGTTTACTTACCGGACAATGGAATGAAGCCGCCGGGGCTGCACTTGAGGCGGCTGAAGGATATACTTTGATGACGGATGCCAAAACGTATATGGGCTTTAACGACATATCCAATACCGAGTGGATGTGGGGGCATCCCCAATCTGTGAGTCAGTCCGACGCCAGTTATAATTTCTATTATATTGATGTGGTGACTCCTGATGCGTATAACAGTTTTATGGCCGACCCGCATTTTAAGGACATTTTCGAAGCGGGGGATATCCGTCTGGAGCTGTTCCAGTGGATGCGCGAAGGCTATTTGGGTTATCGCAAGTTCCGCATCCGTGCCGACCAGACCGGTGATATCGTCGTGATGCGTTCCGCCGAGATGTATCTGATAGCTGCGGAAGCACTGGCTCGTGAAGGACGGTTGGAGGAAGCCGTGAAGCCGTTGAACACATTGCGTAATGCCCGCGGACTTGCCGATTATGACCTGGCAGGCAAGACGCAGGAACGGCTTGTCGATGATATTCTGCTGGAACGTCGCCGCGAATTGTGGGGTGAGGGATTCGGCATTACCGATATTCTCCGTACGCAACGTTCGGTAGAACGCATGCCGTTGACGAAAGAGGAAGCGGAGAAAACGTACGATTGCTGGCAGCAGGGAGATACTTATAGGGAATATAACCCCGAAGGTCATTGGTTTACTTCCTTTCCCGACGGAACGAAGTTTGTGCCAAACAGTGTGTATTATTTGTATGCCATTCCGGAAAAGGAGACGAATGCGAATCCTAATCTATAGGAGAGGTGTGTTGGGTAGTGATTGATGTTTTTTTAGGCACGGATTACACGGATTTATTTTATTCTTTTTCCGTGTAATCCGCGTAATTCTGCGTAATCCGTGCCTAAAAATAGTACCCTGAATAGTGCGTAACCGGCATATCTTCAGATTTGTTACTCCGTCTTCTTACTTTCTCTTTCCTGCATTTTGCGTTTTACGAACTCAATCTTCAAGTTGGCCTCTTCCATATTCTTCTTGATTTCCGTGATGGAAGACAGCAGTTGCGCCAGTTCATAGACAGCTGCCACCGCCTTGCGGTCGTTCGGTGTCATGACAGTGGCATAGGAACGTTCGCCAAGATAGTGTACGCGGATATTCTTGTCTTTATTCAGATTGAGGAAAGCGATTACATTACCGTCTTCGCCCAGTTTATAGTCCGCTTTCTCTATCTTCTCGCCCAAATCGGTTGTTTCATAGCTGTCTTTGGAAGCCGGGGTTTCGGCAAAACTGCCGTCGGGTGCAGTGACTTTCACTGCGAGGTGATGGATGTTATGCGGGCCGCAATAGATGGAAGTCATGCTCATCACTCCGGTCTCATCTACCTGAAAACGCAGGTAAGAGCGGTGCAGGTTCTTTTCTATCACTTGTGAGGGATGCAGGTAATTGCCGATTTTTTGATATTCGGCATCTTTCTCGAAAGTATAATTCTTCTTGATGGCATCCACCTCTTTTTGTTTTTCCTGGAGCATACTGTCGAGGTAGACCAGCGTTTTCTCCTGTTCTTTCAGTTCCACCTGCTGCATCAGTCCGATACCCTCGCGGCGTGTTTCAAAGGCCTTTGGATAGAGTATCTTGATGCTGTCAATCTGAATCTTCGCTTCGCTATAATCTCCGCGTTCAAACGCTTCGCGGGCTGCCTGGAGTTTCTCTCCTGCTTTTTTCTCTACATTGCTGCAAGAGAAGAGCGTGCAGCAGAGGCACGCAAGGAATGCTGCTTTCTTCATAATTTTCATTCTTGATGTTAGTGGGGGCAAAAATAAAAAATAATATCCGTATCTTTGCACCCTCAAAATGATTTATTGACAAATGATTGAATTGACGACAGAAGAACTGAAGCAGCGTTTCAGTGACAGCATATTTAAGCGGATTTCCGAAACAGCGGATGAATTGGGACTGGAGTGCTACGTAGTCGGCGGCTACGTGCGCGACATATTCCTGCAGCGTCCTTCCAAAGACATCGATGTGGTAGTAGTGGGCAGCGGTATTGCAATGGCCGAGGCGCTTGCCAGGCGTTTGGGACGCGGCGCGCATCTTTCTGTTTTCAAGAATTTCGGGACGGCGCAGTTGAAGTATCACGGCACGGAAGTGGAGTTTGTGGGTGCACGTAAAGAGTCCTACACGCACGACTCGCGCAAACCGATTGTAGAGGACGGCTCGCTGGAAGACGACCAGAACCGCCGGGATTTTACTATCAATGCCTTGGCGGTCTGCCTGAACAGTCAGCGTTACGGCGAGCTGGTAGACCCCTTCGGCGGCATGGCGGACATGAAGGAGAAGACCATCCGCACGCCGCTCGACCCGGACATTACCTTCAGCGACGACCCTCTGCGCATGATGCGTTGTATCCGCTTTGCTACCCAACTGAATTTCTATATCGACGATGATACTTTCGAATCCTTATGCCGCAACAAAGAGCGCATCTCCATCATATCCAAAGAGCGCATTGCAGACGAGCTGAACAAGATTCTGCTCTCTCCCGTGCCGTCCAAAGGATTTATAGACTTGGACCGTTCGGGCCTGTTGCAGCTTATCTTCCCGGAACTGGTTGCCTTGCAAGGCGTTGAAACCCGTAATGGCAGAGCGCATAAGGACAACTTCTACCATACGCTCGAAGTGCTCGATAATATCAGCAAAAAGACCGATAACCTCTGGCTGCGCTGGGCAGCCCTTCTGCACGATATAGCCAAACCGGCGACCAAACGCTGGGAACCTCGTGCCGGATGGACATTCCACAACCATAACTTCATCGGCGAGAAGATGATACCCGATATCTTCCGGAGAATGAAGCTTCCCATGAATGAGAAGATGAAATACGTGCAGAAGCTGGTAGGGCTGCACATGCGTCCCATAGTGATAGCGGATGATGTGGTGACCGACTCGGCCGTACGTCGCCTGCTGTTTGAGGCTGGCGATGATATAGACGACCTCATGACCTTGTGCGAGGCCGATATCACTTCCAAGAACATGGAGCGCAAGCAGCGCTTTCTGAACAACTTCCAACTGGTGCGTCAGAAACTGAAGGACTTGGAAGAGCGCGACCGTATCCGTAACTTCCAGCCTCCTGTCAGCGGTGAGGAGATTATGAAAACATTCAATCTCCCCCCCTGCCAGCAAGTGGGTGCATTGAAGAGTGCTATTAAGGATGCCATATTGGACGGCGTCATTCCCAATGAGTATGAAGCTGCCCGCGCGTTTATGCTGCAACGGGCGGAAAAAATGGGGCTGAAATAGGCTCCGGCACTCTATGGAAAAAAACAGGGAGTGTGCCAAAATTCAATTTTGAGGAGATAAATTTTTAACTTGAAATTTGCACATTCTGAAAGAATTGAGGAAAGAAGGTGTGTCGTAATGCACGATGCACCTCTTTTTTGTTCATCACTATACA
>ERZ1027256.267-NODE-267-length-23738-cov-7.119917_pt1 | contig 23738 bp, 25 predicted proteins | sample MGYA00519242_ERZ1027256 | MGnify/ENA primary metagenome ERZ1027256 (study PRJEB26926, sample SAMN06164394) | human gut metagenome | biome: ENVO:00009003; feature: ENVO:2100002; material: ENVO:00002003 | host: Homo sapiens | place: USA | collected 2012 ...
GAGATCTGCGCATGTCTCGTGGGCTCGGAGATGTGTATAAGAGACAGGATAACGGTTCCGCTGCCCTTTATGGCGTTTGCGAACAGCTCGCGGGTCTTGGGACCGATGTCCATGCCCATCCAGCCGTCCGGGAACTCGTCGGAGTTGATGGTCTTGTACTCAGCGTTCTCGGCAAACTCGTTGCTGATAACGTTGTCGATGGGGAGCAGGAAGTTGACGCCCTTGTCAACAGCCTTCTGCATCATTTCCTTTGCAAGCTCGACTTTATCGGCCTCGAACAGGGAGGTGCCGACATGGTAGCCCTTGGCGACAAAGAAAGTATAAGCCATGCCGCCGCCGACGATAAGGGTATCGACCTTATCGAGGAGGTTGTTGATGACGCCGATCTTGTCGGAGACCTTTGCGCCGCCGAGGATAGCGACGAGGGGTCTCTTCGGATTCTCAAGAGCGCCGCCCATGAACTCGATCTCCTTCTGGATGAGGAAGCCGCAGACTGCCGGCAGATAGTCGGCAACGCCGGTCGTGGAGGAGTGAGCTCTGTGAGCCGAACCGAAAGCGTCGTTTACATAGATATCCGCAAGGGAGGCGAGAGCCTTCGAGAATGCGGGATCGTTCTTGGTCTCTTCTGCGTGGAAACGCACGTTCTCAAGGAGCATGACTTCGCCGTCCTTGAGATTAGCGGCAAGCTCTTTTGCGCTGTCGCCGATAACGTCTTTAGCCATCTTGACATCCTGACCGAGAAGCTCGGAAAGTCTTGCGGCTACGGGAGCAAGGGAGAACTCGGGCTTGAACTCACCCTTGGGTCTTCCCAGATGGGAGCAAAGGATAACCTTTGCGTGATGATCGATAAGATATTTGATAGTGGGGAGGGAGGCAACAATTCTCTTGTCCGAGGTGATTTTGCCGTCCTGGAGCGGGACATTGAAATCGCAGCGTACCAGCACTCTCTTGCCGGAAACGTCGATATCCTTAACTGACTTTTTGTTAAGTGCGCTCATTTTGATCGTCCTTTCAAAAGTTGAATTTGCCAGCTTTTTACGCTTGCACCACTGATTATTTTATAACATAAATGTAAATATTTCAAGTGTATTTGTATGTATGATACCATGTAAAACAGGCAATTATCCCAAAAGTTTTTATATTGTTTTGCCCGAACCGATTCTTCTTGACTTTGAAGAGCTTATCTGATAAAATATTGAGCGTCAAAAAGCATATACGCCTCCTTAGTTAAATGGATATAACAGCCCCCACCTAAGGTCTTGCTCTATCCGCCCCACGACCGCGGGAACACGCGAAAACGCGAGAAAAACGCCGATTTCGCGACCTTGCATCAAGACCTCCGGCAATTTGTCACCCTGTTTGGTACCCTTTGGTGCCTTTTCGAGAAAATGCAAGGGATATGCCATCAAAGCCTAATTTACCTAAATTTCATAATATGCGCCCGTAGCTCAGCAGGATAGAGCGTTCGCCTCCTAAGCGAAAGGCCGCGCGTTCGAATCGCGCCGGGCGTGCCAAACTGGAGCCGGAAGGTTACTATCTTCTGGCTTCTTCTTTTAAGTTGGATTGCAAAATTTGTCTAAAAGTGTCTACTATATTCGAACAAGATGGAGGTAGAATCATGGATTTAACGATGAAAATCCAAAACATTAAAAACATAAACGAATTGGAAATACGGTTTCCATTAGATAAAGGCCTCTATGCCATCACTGGTGAGAATGGTGCAGGAAAAAGTACGCTTATCTCCTGCGCTTCAACTGTTTTCTATCAACTACCCATGTATGATTACTTTGGACGTCCCCAAGATGCTTCTATTGAATTCTCTATGGGGGAAGCTTCGCGTGGCTGGTCTTTTACTAACAATCGCTGGCTTAAGAGCAACTCCGACGCTAAAATGAAACTCAATGGTTTTTATGAAGGAAGTATTATTTTTGGTAATCGCTTCAAGGATACAAAATTCTCTGTGATTCGTATTTTGGACAGATTGACCGTTGACGACATGTCTGTTGCTGATGAGTTTGTTAGAACCAACCTCGGCTTGATCTTGCACGACGATCCTGATTATTACAAAAAACTCTATGTGTTAAAATCATTGGTTGCCCACGATAAAGGAATATCTGGCACTCCTTACTTTTATCGCTCAAAAACTGGTGAACTTATCAACCAAGCAAGAATGTCGACCGGCGAAAACTTGCTAGTTAGTATATTGCATTCTTTACAACTCCTTTATAACAAAAGGACAAAGCACAATGATGGATGGCCTTGCATAGTTTTTCTCGATGAGATCGAACTTGCACTTCATGCCTCTGCACTCCGTCGATTAGTGCTGTTCTTAAAGAACATAGCTGAAGAAATCGATTTGGCGATTTTCTTCTCCACACATTCCATCGAACTGCTTCGAGAAATTAAATCACAGAATATTTATTACCTGCAGTACAATGTTGACGACTCGCTTTCTATAACTAACCCCTGCTATCCCGCTTACGCAACCAGAAACCTATATAGTGATGATGGTTACGGAAACGATATGGTAATCCTCGTCGAAGATGATTTGGCAAAACTTATAATCGAGCGAATTCTAATCGAAAAGTCCTTGCTACAAAATATTAGAATTAAAGTTCTTCCGACTGGCGGATGGACAAACACGATAACAATGGCATATGATGTCGTATCGTCTAATCTTCTGGTAAAAGGAACCAAACTTGCTGTTGTACTCGATCGTGATATTAAGGACGAAGTTCCTGCTTTTATTAGTAATCACAAAGTGTACAGTGGAATTAAGCTCGACTATTTACCAATTAGAAGTCTTGAAAAATTTCTTCGCGACAATATATTTGTAAAAGTGAACAGTACACTATTCTCTTTGCTCGACAGCTATGTCTTCCAGAAAAAACCGCTTAATGATATTTTGAGAGAATATAAGAAGAACAATGATAAGGATGATTCTGACGGAAAAATCCTTTATGGTTATCTTCTCAACGAATTGCGATCTATGCGCAAGGATCGGGAAGATCTGGTGGAAATCGTTGTAAAGTACATCATGGAGAATAACACAAGTGAAGTTGAAGAGTTAACTAGATATTTGTCAGAAAAAATTAGCGAATGAGTTTAGGGGCGTGTTCCCGGAACACGCCCCCTGCTATTATTCGAATAGCTGCTCCAGCTTTTCTGCTGCCGTTTTATCGGAGCTCTTTAGGAAGTGGCTGTAGATATCCGTTGTAGTGCTTGTTCTCGCGTGGCCTGCTCTACCGGCCACTGTGACCAGCGGAACGCCCGCTGCGATCTGCATAGTGATGTTGGTATGCCGCAAGGAATGCACCGTCCTGTGTGGCAGCCCTGCCGCGTCACACACCTTATGTACCCATGTGTACACGGTGCCGGGGTAGATCTGTGCGCCGCACTCAGCGATGAATAGCCGGTCTGTGTCTTTCCACTGATCGCCCATATCGTAGCGGTACTGATCGTACCATGCCTTGTATTCCGTCAGCACCGACAGAAGTTTATCCGATATGGCAATCACGCGCTTCCGCTTTGAATAAATGGTGCCATTTTTGGCACCCTGCGTGGTGCCACGCGCTCAGGACTTGCTGTGAAATCTGCGGAAGTTACAGAAAACAGCTTGGTTTTGACCCTAAAATCCCGAAAAATACGGATTTTATGCAAGAAACGGATATTGCAGACCCCTTTAAGGGGATAGGTCCGGCCTCCTAAGCGAAAGGCCGCGCGTTCGAATCGCGCCGGGCGTGCCAAAAAGCCGACAGCTTTCGCTGCCGGCTTTTCGTTTTTTTGTTATTATAGATGGTCAACAAGCGCTATCATACATCTATAGTGATTAAAGAACCAAAGAAGGAGCAGAGTAAATTCGTGCTGCCAATTCCTGATTGAGCATATACAAGCTCTTGGGATCGGAGCCAAAGAGTTCCATTTTGGAAATCAAATTATTTGCATTGGTTTCTTCTTCACCTTGTTCTTTCACAAACCAATCGAGGAACTGCATGGTACGGAAATCCTTTGCTTCGTAAGCCTCACTATAGATATCATTAATCAGTGAGGTCACATATTTTTCGTGCTCAAGACCTGCCTTCAAAACATCCATATGGCAAGCTGCATTCAGATCAGGCTTGTCAATGGCTTCAAGCGTTACCTTCTGGTTTTCGTTTTGCAGGTACTGATAGAAAAGCATGGCGTGGTCACGCTCTTCCTGAGCCTGAATTTTATACCAGTTGGCAAAGCCGTCAAGCCCGACTTCCTCGAAATAGTTTGAAAAATTGAGATAAAGGTATGCGGAATAGAATTCCTTATTTATCTGTTGATTGATAAGCGCATGTACTTTTTCGTTCATTTGCAAGCATCTCCATGTTAATTTTCAGTTTTCCACAGGCCGTGGAGGTTGCAATAAGCATAGACAGCTACTGCTTTATCGTCTCCCAGGAAGAAGGTGACATGGGGTTCGTCACCGGGCTTCAAAACCTTACGCTGACCACCGTTTTCGGTCTGGACATAGACCCACTCGATGAAATGCTCCGGAAGCATAGGATGATCTACAGAACCCACATTGACATGGATTGCACCATCTTCAACAGTAACAGCAGGCAGATGCTTTTCGCCACTGGCTTCTACGGTGTTAGGCTCAAGAGCCTCCATTTTCTGACCACAACACATCATGGGAACACCTGCGTCGTGAATCATACCAACCAGATTGCCGCAATGACGGCAGATATAAAATTTTACGTTCACAGTTACTCTCCTTTACATGATTTGTTTTTGCTACAGAATTTAAGGGTTATTCATAAGAGAACTGATCTTTTCCTACGCCGCACAGAGGGCACTCAAAATCCTCGGGAAGGTCTTCCCATTTTGTGCCGGGTGCAATTCCATTGTCAGGATCACCGACAGCTTCATCATAAACCCAACCGCATACATCACATACATATTTCATAAACATTTTCTCCTTGTAAACAATTGATTCTTAGTAATTTTCCGCACGCACTTCGAAGAATGCCTGAGGATGCTTGCAGACAGGGCAGATCTCAGGAGCCTTGGTTCCTACTACGATATGTCCGCAGTTACGGCACTCCCAGATGGTAACGCCGCTCTTCTCAAACACCTGCATGGCCTCCACGTTGCTCAAAAGCTTGCGGTAGCGCTCCTCGTGCATCTTCTCAATGGCAGCTACGCCACGGAACTGTTCAGCCAGATCATGGAATCCCTCCTCATCAGCTTCACGAGCCATGCGGTCATACATATCCGTCCACTCGGCGTTCTCACCTTCAGCAGCATGGAGCAGGTTCTCGGCAGTATCGCCCAGCTCGCCCAGAGCTTTGAACCACAACTTGGCGTGCTCCATCTCGTTCTGTGCAGTATGCAGGAACAGAGCAGCAATCTGCTCGTAACCGGCTTTCTTGGCTACTGAAGCAAAGTAAGTATATTTGTTGCGTGCCTGAGATTCACCAGCAAAGGCTTCCCACAGATTTTTCTCGGTTTTGGTGCCTGCATAGGGATTCTTTGCAGGAGCCGCAGCATCCTCAATCTTCACAAACTTGTCGGCGGGCTGCTTGCAGATGGGGCACTTAAAATCAGGTGTCATAGGGCCTTCGTGAATATAGCCGCAGACAGAGCATTTCCACTTTTCCATTTTCTTTTCCTCCGTTTTTTCATTGAATTGAATGTTTTTTAACAGGGATTCCACAGCATCCACAGGAATGCCGGGATACGTTTTAATACTTTCCAGAAACGATCTGGTGTTGCTGCTCTGAGGCAGCATAAAGCCGGCTTCTCTGCACAGATCCTCAGCCATCAGGCGAGAGGATTTTTCCACAGCGACGCTCAAGACATCAGGAAGCTGCGAAGCAATGTTCTCTGCATTGGCTTTGCTTTGAACTAAGCCACGAAGTGCTTCGATAACTTTTTCTTCTTTCGGCTGCTGCGGCGGCAGTTCTTTTGGAACCATAGAGATTGCAGAGGATGGACAGGCTTCGGCACAGGCGCCGCAGCCGATACACTTTTCAGGATCAATGATGCTGTTCTCTGTATCAGTCGCTCCTGTTGGGCAGACATAGAGGCAAAGGCAATCCTTGGTACATAAGCGAAGATTTCTTACTGCATATTTTTCAGCCATAGTTATGCCCTCCCTTCCACTTTTTCAAATTTCCAACTGGGAACCTTACACACCGGACATAGCTCCGGAGCTGTGTCACCAACATAGACAAAACCACAGACCGTGCAAACCCAAACACCGGTGTTTTCCAACATCTTGTCTCCCTCAGATTCATATCGAGTCAGCAGAGATTGGAGCATTCGGGTAACCTTTTCACTCCACACCTGACAGCGCAGACCACCCCGATCAGGCTTTTCACCGGCTATAGCATTGCCATAGGGATACCCTACAGACAAATCCTTGTCAATGAGTTCCAGCAGCTTGGCTGTGCTGGCCTCCTCGACGGGCGCAGCCTTGCTTCTGAAGAACTCTGCCAGTTTTCTGAAATCATCTGCCTGCTGGGGCAGATACTGCTTTTCGCAGCCACGGGCCAGATTGGAGCAGATGATGCTCATTTCCATGGGAGAGAGTTCCTTGTCCACATGGGGCTTTTCAAGGACCTCCTGGGACGCTGTTTTTTCTTCTTTGGGTTTGAAAGCGTCTTTGCCTGCTTTACAGACAGGACACTTCCAATCGGCAGGTAGGTCTTCCCACTTGCCACCGACAGCTTCATCGTGAATATATCCACAAATGCCGCAAACATATTGTTTCATAGGTTTTACCGCCTCCTTTATCTATATTTTATCAAATCACGACACATATTCCGTGACTTAATCACCTATTTCAGTTGCAGGAGTGATGGCCGCAGCCGTGGGAACCGCAAGAGTGACCTTCCCCATGGTGGTCGTGATGATCACACCGGACATTGGGGTTGAAGTCCAGCTCGCCTGCTGCCAGTGCTTCTGCTGCTGCATCAGCGTTGCCGGAAACACCACCATAAAGCCGGATACCCACATCTCTCAGTGCCATCTGGGCACCGCCGCCAATACCGCCGCAGATCAGGGCATCCACCTTCAGTGCACTCAGGACGCCTGCCAGTGCACCATGTCCGCTGCCGTCAGCATCCACAACCTCAGACGAAATGATTTTTCCATCTTCCACATCGTAGATTTTAAACTGTTCGGTGTGACCGAAGTGCTGAAAGATTTCTCCGTTTTCATAAGTGACTGCAATTCTCATAATATTATCTCCTTTCGGTTTTTCGTGCATCGGATGGATTTTTTGCTGATAGCAATTTCTGCACCCGTAGGCTGCGCTGTTTCCGTTGCAGAGTGTAAAATCCCCTCCCTCGATTCGCAGAGGAAGTCCCTCAACCAACGCATCGGCCAGTTTTTTGCGGGCAGCTGTATAAATCTGCTGAACCGTTGTTCTGGCAATACGCATATATTCTCCGCATTGCTCCTGAGAAAAACCTTCACGGTCAATCAGGCGAATGGATTCATACTCATCCACATTCAGGACAATGGGAGTCAGTTCCTCGCCGCCACGAACCGGAACAAAACCATCATTATCCGGCAAACAACAAACTTTTCTGCATTTTCTCGGTCTTGGCATAGATTCACCTCCATATTATTGGCGGCATATGCCATTTATACGCCCATTGTACATCTCATTTTCCTATATGTCAACGGAATTATTGACATATGCCATAAATTATTTTATACTATGTGTATTCAAGGAGGTGTAGCCATGGATTTTTCATCTTATTTTCCAATTTGGAACAAACTGACACCGACCCAGCAGCAGATTTTGGAGCGAAATGCAGTTTTACGAAAAGTGGACAAAGGGACTGTGATTCACAACGGAACTGTGGAGTGTACCGGTCTCCTGCTGGTAAGAAGCGGACAGCTTCGTGCCTATATTATTTCCGATGAAGGACGGGAGATTAGCCTCTATCGTTTGTTTGATCGGGATATTTGCCTGTTTTCCGCCTCCTGTATGATGAACAGCATTCAGTTTGAGATCACCATTGAGGCGCAGAAGGATACCACGATGTGGGTTATTTCTGCTGACACTTATCAGCGCATTATGAAAGAGTCTGCTGTGGTAGCTAATTTTACCAACGAAATTATGGCTACCCGTTTTTCTGAGGTTATATGGCTCATGGAGCAGATCATGTGGAAAAGCTTTGATAAAAGGCTGGCAGAATTTCTGCTGGAGGAATGCAGCTTAGAGGAAACAAACATCCTCAAGATTACCCATGAAACCATTGCGGGCCACATGGGCACCGCCCGTGAGGTAGTTACCCGAATGCTTCACTATTTCCAGAACGAGGGTATGGTGAAGCTGGCGCGGGGCACCGTGGAGATTTGTGAAGAAAGGAGATTGCAGGAACTTTCTGATACATAGAAGACCTGTATCGTTGATGATGAAAATCGTATTGCTCACCGCCCTCGGCGTGGGGGGCGCGACCATTTTTGGAAGTCTCATTGGCTTTGTCTTTCGGAATATCTCCCACAAATTCTCCGACATAGTGCTGTCCTTTGCGGCAGGTGTTATGCTGTCTGCGGCTGTACTGGGACTGATTCTGCCATCTCTCAATTATGGCGGAACCCATGGGATCCTCGTTTCCATCATCGGGATCTTTACTGGGGCGGTGTGCCTGAATCTCATTGATAAGCTGGTTCCCCACCTGCATAAGCTGGTGGGAACCGATACGGAAACACACCGCAGCACCAACCTTGACAAGGTCTTGCTGTTTGTCACAGCCATCGCGATCCATAACCTGCCGGAGGGGATTGCCGCCGGTGTCAGCTTTGGAAGTGAAGACACGGCGCAGGCGATGATGATCGCCTTCGGTATCGCCCTGCAGAACATCCCCGAAGGCATGGTGATCATTGCGCCCATGCTGGCAGCAGGCGTATCCCCGGTAAAAACCTTTGTCTGCGCCATGGTGACCGGGCTGATCGAAGTCGTCGGTACGCTTCTGGGATATTGGGCCGTAAGCATTGCTTCGGCCATTCTCCCCTTTGCTCTGGCCTTTGCGGGAGGAACCATGCTCTATGTCATCAGCGATGAAATGATTCCCGAAACCCATGCCCACGGCAGCGAGACCGGAGCAACCTATGCGCTCCTGGCCGGATTCTGTGTGATGCTGGTCAGTGATTTCTTTTTGGGGTAAAGTGTGATTCAGATGTTTGAAATGTTTGCTGCAGTCAGAGGATGAAAATCCGCCGCATCTCTACCAAAATTGTTGGAGAGATGCGGCGGTTATTTATTTGTCCATTCCGCAGGCCGTAGCCGATTCAATGAGACAGCGATCATTGGTCACAGCATCATAGAACCGGAAGCCGCCGGAGAAGTTATAGCAGTCAAAGCCGTTTCCGGCCAGGATACGACAGGCAATGTAGCTGCGCAGACCGCTCTGACAGATGACGTAGACAGGCTTACGCTTGTCCAGCTCACCCAGCCGCTCCCGCAGCTCGTCCACCGGGATGTTAAAGAAGCCGTCAATGTGTCCGTGTGCGAATTCTTCCACAGTGCGGGTGTCCAACAGAGTTACGTCTCCGTCACGAGGAAGACGATCTGCATCTTCCAGATGCCATTGTTTCAGAACACCGTTTGCGATATTCTCAACCATAAAGCCAGCCATATTTACCGGGTCTTTCGCAGAGGAATAAGGCGGTGCGTAGGCCAGATCCAGATCCTTCAGTTCCGTGGCTTTCATTCCTGCCCGGATAGCGGTGGCCAGCACATCAATGCGCTTATCCACACCTTCATAGCCTACGATCTGCGCACCCAGCAGGCGATAAGTCGCCTTTTCAAAGATCACCTTCATTGTCATGACTTTCCCGCCGGGGTAGTAACCTGCATGGCTCATGGGCGACAGGATAACCGTATCAACATCCAGCCCTACTTTTCTGGCGTTGGTCTCATTTACGCCGGTAGTAGCGGCAGTCATGCCGAAGAGCTTGATGACACTGCTGCCTTGGGAGCCGGTATAATGGCTGTCTCCGCCGCAGATGTTGTCCGCAGCGATTCGTCCCTGTTTATTGGCAGGACCAGCCAAAGAGATCAGAGCATCCTGCCCGGTGACGAAGTGCTTCACCTGCACCGCATCGCCCACGGCATAGATGTCGGAAATGGAGGTTTCCATTCGGTCATTGACCACAATACTTCCTTTAATGCCCAGTTCCAACCCGGCATCCTTTGCAAGGGTGGTTTCGGGAGAAACACCAATGGCCAGGATTACCATATCCGCATGGAGAGGCTGTTCGTCTTTCAGCAGCACATCCACGCCGCCGTCCCTTTCCTCAAACCCTTCTACGGTATGACCAAGTGCCAGCTTTACACCGTGCTTGCGCATTTCATTATGGATGAAAGAAGCCATATCGGCATCAAAGGGATTCATAAGCTGTTTTGGACGCTGGACAATGGTGACATCCATCCCCAGCTCTCGCAGGTTTTCTGCCAGCTCCAATCCAATGAAGCCACCACCTGCCAGTACAGCGGATTTGGGATGGTTTGCATTGATGTAATCCTTGATGCAGAAGGTATCTTCAACAGTGCGCAGGGTAAACAGCTTATCAAGACCTACACCGGGAAGCCGGGGCTGGGTAGGCTTGGCTCCGGGAGAGAGAATCAGCTTGTCATAGCTCTCCTCGAACTCCTCACCGGTTTCCAGATTTTTCACGGTAACTTCTTTTTTTTCGGGATGGATAGCCGTGACCTCATGGCGCACCTTCATATTCACACGGAACCGGGAGAAGAAGCTTTCCGGTGTTTGTAGGGTCAGTTCTTCGGGATCGGTAATCACATCACCGATATAGTATGGCAGACCACAGTTGGCATAGGAGATATACCCCGAGCGCTCAAAAACTACGATTTCTGCCTGCTCATTCAGTCTGCGAATACGGGCGGCAGCGGTAGCACCGCCTGCCACACCGCCTACAATGACAACTTTCATATTATCGTTCTACCTTTCCTGCATAAGCGGAAATTCCGCCTATGTTTTTCACGTTGGTATAACCCATCTGCTTCAAAATAGCAGCTGCCTGACGGCTTCTTGCACCGCTGAGACAATGAACAAAAATGGGGGTAGATTTATTGTCAATCATGCCGGCCACTTTGCTAATGGACTGCAAAGGAACATTTTTACTGCCGGGGATATGCCCCTGCCGGTATTCGTCGGGGGTGCGAACATCCAGCAGGACTGCGCTATCCGTAGTGCTATATTCTTTGACACCCTGATTGATGTCAGGGCCTTTCATAAAATCGAAGAATCCCATCTTTGCACCTCCTTACAGCATGGCGAGAATCTGAGCCTTAGGTCTGGCACCGGTGACTTGATTGACAATCTTTCCGTTCTTCATAACCACCAGAGTGGGTATGCTCATCACACCGAACTGCATAGCCAGTTCCTGTTCCTCATCCACATTAATTTTAACAACCTTGATATCGGAGCGCTCCTTGGCAATCTCCTCTACCAGAGGAACTACCATGCGGCAAGGACCACACCAGGGAGCCCAGAAATCCATCAGGACGGGCTTGTCCGAGTTCAAAACCTCTTGATTGAAATTGTTTTTATTAACACTGATAGCAGACATATTTAAGTCCTCCTGTTTTCTTTTTTATGGCTTTATTATATCCGGTAGTCGTTCATTGTTCTGTGATTTTATCACTTATCGCCGGTGACTGTTTCACCGGGCCAACTATTAATTCCGCCGATCTCAATGATATTGGTGTAGCCCAGTTTCACCAGTTTTTCAGATGCCTGCTTACTCCGATTACCGCTGCGGCAGTATACCAGAATCAGCTGATCTTTATCCGGCAGTTCAGAGATATCCTCTGTGCCAATGGATTCGTTGGCAATATTGATAGCACCGGGAATATGCTTTTCGCTATATTCCTGAGCAGTACGAACATCGAGGATGATGTATCCGGTTTCCTCCTCCATCATCGTAATAGCTTCCTCCATAGTAATCTGTCGATAAGTTTTTTCAGCGGATTGCGTTGCACAACCAGAGAGAAGCAGTAAAGTCATTAAAATGGGAATGATTCTTTTCATGTGTATACCTCTATATTTCGAAGATAGGGCAGCCGTTTCCAGCTGCCCTGTTTCCTTTTTTATGTTCTTGCCATTCCGTCTACACTGAGCACAACGCCCGTGATATAGGATGCTTCGTCAGATGCCAGGAACACAAATGCATTGGCAATATCCTCCGGCTGACCCAGGCGGCGCAGAGGGATCTGCTTGATGAGCGGATCAATTACTTCCTTGGGAACAGCCTTCATCATGTCGGTCAGGGTAATACCGGGAGCGACTGCATTCACTCGAATACCCTTCGGACCCAATTCTCGGGCAAGGGAAACCGTCAGGCCATTGACAGCAAATTTGGATGCGGGATAAGCAAAGCCACTGGGCTGGCCGTAAATGCTGACCATTGAGGAGGTGGAGAGAATAACACCTTGACCTTTTGCAATCATGCACTCACTGGCGGCTCTTGTAGCATTGAACACGCCTTTTACATTCAGATCCATAACCTTATCAAAGGTTTCCTCCGTATACTCGGTAAAGGGAGTGCTTTCGGATATACCGGCATTGTTCACCAGAATATCAATGCAACCGTATTTTGAGGCAGCTTCTCGGAACGCATTGCGGACAGATTCCAAATTGGACAGGTTAGGACTGATTCCCGCAACTGTTGCATCAGGGTACTTTTCTTTCAGCTGCGCAACCGCTTTGTCAGCAGAACCTTGTGAGCTTGCGGTCAGGATTACCGTAGCACCTTCCTTCAAAAATTTGTCTGCGGTAGCGTAGCCAATGCCACGGCTGCCTCCGGTGATGATTGCAACTTTATCTTTCAGTCTCATAAGAATACCTCCTTGTGTTTTGTATTTATAGTATAACATATTTTGGAGGCGCTCTCCGTGATAAAATCACATTTTTCCAAGAAGTAATGATAGAAAAACCGAGTGTCCCTTTCTTATTTTCCGAACAGATCGCTGTGCGTTCCTGTTCGGGATAATGTCAGTATCAGTAAATCATCTTCAATCCGATAGACCAACAACCAATCTGGCTGAATATGGCACTCACGATGTCTAAACGATGTCTAAATTCTTGTTCATTCCTTTAACGCCCTCAATGCTTCTTCAACATCAGAGTAGCGTTTTACGGACGGATCACGGGCAATGCGCTCCGCTTCCAGCATTGCCGCCATCGTCTCCTTGTTCGGTTGATCCAGGCGAACATCAAAAGGAAAACCGCCGGCACGGAGAGACTGGCGAAGAAACACATTGATTGCGGTGGTAAGGTTAATGCCTAATTCGCCATAAATCGCTTCGCACTGTTTCTTAATATCGCTGTCCATACGGACGGTGAAATTAGTAGTGGTAGCCATGAATGTCAACTCCTTTCTTTACTACTGCACCTATATTATATGCATTTTGCATTGCAAAGTAAATGATTTTGGAGGATTGCCATGGCCTGCTGCTTCCATGTGAGCACCGACTAGCTGCTCATGGGGAAAGATCATGACAAGATGGACAGCCACACGAAGCCTCTGGATGTGGTGACTCAGATGACAGAAATCGCAAAAGGCCTGAAAATCTGTACGAGATCCTATATTCCAATTTTATCAGTTATAACTGATAAAAAGTATAATTTACCAAATTTCATCAGTTATAACTGATGAAATCCTTCCATGTCACGAATATTACACATTATTCGCGGTCGTGAAAAGCCGGTAAAACATAAAAAGTAAGCCTGCAGGAGCTCCGCAGGCTTGCAAGGTATTACAGCAGTTCTGCCATATACAGAGGCAGATGGATGATTCCGTCTTTGACCATAACATCCTTGGTATAAAGAATATAAGAGTTGCCAATGACAGAAGAAAAGTGTTTACGGAATTTATCCAAAGAAGAATGGGAACGGTAATTGCCGGATTTCACTTCTACGGGGGCAATTTTCTTTCCCTCGGTAATCAGGAAATCTATTTCCATGTGGTTTTCCCGGTTCCGACTATCGGAGCGGGAATAGAAATACAGGCGTGAACGACTGTGGCGAAGCATCTGCGCAACAATGTTTTCCATCAGCATTCCTTCGTTGATATTCAGTTTATCAAAGAGGATCGCGCGATATAGTTCGTTGTCTGTGTATTTCTTATCCTGGAAAGTGTGCGTCACAAGCAGTCCGGTATCTGCCATATAGCACTTCTGTGTGGCATGATCAGCACTCAGTGCAAGCCCGACATGAGGGTCTGTTGCATTGAAGCAGGTATTTACTACCATGGCTTCATTCAGCCATACAAAAGAATCCTCAAAGGTTCGAAAACGAGCCTGCTTTCCGAGAGAAGAAAGCTTGTATTTCTTTTCCTTTTTGGAAAGCTGCCCCGGAATGCCATCAAACACGGCAAACACTTTATCCTCATAACCTTCTGCAAATTTTGCGACATCTTCGCGATACAGCTTCAGGATCCTGCGTTTGGCAACATCGGATGCCTCGAAGTCTTTGCCATTCCTATAAGCAAGAACAGACTGAGGCATACCCCCGACCAGAATGTACTGGCGGAAGTCGTTCATGATCTTCCGGTGAAGTGTTGCACCAAGGGGTTTCCTGGTTTCAAAGCAATGTCGGATCAGCGGATAAGTTGCTTCGTCGCCCATAGCCCAAAGGAACTCTTCAAAATCCAGCGGAAACATCTCAATATGATCCTCTTCCGACGGAATAATGATATCCTGTACATTCTTTTTCAGTCGGATCAGTGAACCTGTTTCAAGGTAATCAAACCGGCCATCTGCTACAAGATATTTGATAAGCTGGCGTGCTCTTGGGTATTGCTGCACCTCGTCAAAGATGATCAATGACTCACGTTTATGAAGAGTTGTGGAGTAAAAAGCTGCGAGCTTTGCAAAGAACAAATCAAGATCTGCACTATCGTTGACGAACAGGTCCAGTACATCTGTCGGAGCCCGTCCAAAGTCGATCAGAATATAGCTTTTGTATTCCGCCTTCGCAAATTGCTCGGCAATAAAGCTTTTGCCAACACGACGCGCTCCGTCAATCATCATGGCCGTCGTCCCTTTGCTGCTGTTTTTCCAGGTAACGAGCGCATCATATATTTTTCTTTTCAGCATTCCATCACTTCCTTTGAGGATAGTATATCCATAATATGATCTGATTATAACTCTGAAATCACGAAAAAGCAAGTTCAGCCGCTCATAATTTACACGAAAAAGCAAGTTTGATATTCTTGAAATCGCACGAAAAAGCAATATTAAAATTCTTAGAATTGCATGGAAAAGCAAATCCAGGACATTGATTCGGAACTTCTGCTAGAAAGCAGGGGGCTTTACATAAATGATTAAAGCATTTTTAACTCGTAATAACGAGTTAAAAACAAATTTAACTCAACACGAAACGAATTAAAACGAGTTAGAATCGAATTAAATGCAAGTAAGAGATAGACAATGGCAGCAGCCCCTCAGCCTCAAAGGCAGGCCTGGATACACTGAGTATATTTCAGCGTATCTGGGTCTGCCTTTTATTTATTGTTATTTGCCGCAACTCCCTTCTGCTGAAAAAACTATAGCAAATCCGTACAACCAGGGCGGGCAACCCGTACAGCCGGTACCTAAAAACATCCATCCGTATGGACTAAACTTGTACATGTAAGGAGCCAAACGACTCCTCTACAGGAACCTTGAAAATTACATACCATTCTTCAGGCACAACCCTGTGATGGGGAGCCACATCAGCGGATGAACGCAACGATCGCCATTAGGAGGCGGGAGCGTGAACTGGCCTGTAAGTATCGGATTGCTTCCGATATACAGCATTGATCCATCACAGCACAATGATACTTCTGTACGCAGCTCGGTGAGAACCACGGAGGGGTTAGATTCCCATGGATCTGGTAGCAGCCAGACGCCTGAATGCATTCCCGGTAGGTCAGAGCACCTGCCAGTTCCCAGGGGTGTCGAGGACAAATGTGGGGATAACATATTATGCGACTATGCAGAGCCATGCAGCGATGCAAAACCAGGTGCTTGCACATGGGTTTTGTCATCGATATATGGCGAGTTAACCACATGAGCAAAAAAGCAGCATAGCTGCGGTTTTGCGAATGGGGTGCTGCATAGTTACTGGGAGAAAAAGCCCTTAGCGGCTTTCTTGGGTGGGAAGCGATATCCCGCCCTTTTACATAGAACCTACATGAGGAGGAGAAAACATGCTTAGAAAAAATTGGAACTATAGACGCGGTGATATCTATCTGGCAGATCTGGGCGAGCATCGCGGAAATATTCAGGGCGGCGTTCGACCGGTCATCAATATTCAGAACAATAGCGGTAATTTCTTCGGACCGACGTTGATCGTCGTGCCGCTTACTACGGAACTGAAGAAGCTGGGCCAGCCTACACACTGCGTTCTCAAAAAGCAGCGCGGTCTGGATGAAACCTCCATGAGCGAGGCGGAGCAGATCGTCACCATCAATAAGTGTCAGGTAATCAAATACCTGGGACGAACGAGTCAAAAGCACATGGAGCGCATTGACGACAGTATCCGCGTAAGTCTTCATCTGGATCCGGAGGATCCGATTCCTATTCCGGAATCCGTGGAATTCCCATGACGATCAGATTCAGATGAATAGAGATAAATAAAAGAAAGAGAGGACATACATAATGGAAAACACAGTAGTATATGAGAACCCTATTCCGGTTGAAGAGCCGGTTCTGAAAACGATGTGCTATTCGATAAGCGAGATTGAGTTGATTCTTGGTATCAGTAGGCCTTCGGTTCTGAAGCTCCTGAATAAGAATGAATTCAAGTGGTTTAAGATCGGAACCGTCTATCGAATCTCCAAACCCAGCTTTGAAGAATGGATGCAGAAAACACTGTAATTGTCAAGGATGTCGATGGAGGCTTTTGGCCGGATTGACATCCTAACAATTCAAAAGAATATCCGGTACCTTTTAACCAGGTCATATGACCTGGTTAAAACTTTATAAGGAGGTCGCATAGATGGCGAATGAAAGAACGACAATGTCAGTCCCGGAAATGCAGCGCATGCTGGGGATAAAAAAGACTGACGCCTACTGGCTGGTACATAAGAATGTCTTTGAGACGATTATCGTCGAGAAAAAGATGCGGGTAGTAATCGCGAGCTTTGAAAAATGGTACGCAAATCAGGTGAAGCACTCAAAGGTGGATGGTCCGCCGCCGGGAGCTGAACTCAAAGCCTACTCCTATTCTGTTCAGGAAATGGCAAATCTTCTCGGTGTATCCGATGATGTGGTTTATGCCATAATCAAGCGGGATCACTTAGAGACCTTTGAGGTGGATTACTGGAAGCGAATCCGAAAAGATGTGTTTGAGACCTGGTACAAGGGACAGACAAAGTACCGTACAGCTGAAGATCGGGAACGGGATAAGGCGCAGGAGGAAATGGGCTATACCATGCCGGAGATCGCGAAGATGCTTCTGATTTCAAGAAAAGAAGTGTATAACCTTTTGGCCAGTCCCAAATGTGCCGGTGTATTCGAATACTTCACGGTGGCTGAAAAAAAGCGGATCACAAAAGAAAGCTTTGAGACCTGGTACCGAGGACAATGCAAATACATAAAATTTGAAGATCGTTCCCCCGAGGAACAGGAAAGGATTCGAATGCTGCAGAAACAGGAAAAGCGGCCAAGGCTGATGGTGGATCCAAACAAGCAGGCCTACGATATCAAAGAAACCGCTGTTCTTCTCGATGTTCCGGTGCATGAAATACGCAGGATGATATCCGAAGAAGAATTGGAGGCAAAGAAATTTGGGAACCGCTATCTGATTCTCAAATCAGAGATCGAATGGTGGCTCCTTCAGCAGAAAATGGATGTAGAAAATTGAAAGGAGACAAGTCATGGCATCAATCGTGCAAAGAGGAAACCGATACAATGTCGTCTATCTGTATGATGCAGAAGACGGAAAACGAAAACAGAAATGGGAAAGCTTTAAAACTTTGGCAGAGGCAAAGCGCAGGAAATCTGAGGTTGAATATCGGCAGCAGATAGGAAGCATGGTGGTTCCTACATGCAAAACGCTGGAGGACCTTTTAAAGGAGTATGTGGCTCTCTACGGTAAGAACACCTGGTCCATCTCCATGTATTCCAGTACAATTGCTCTCATTGAAAACTACATAACTCCTTTCATCGGCTCCATGAAGCTTTCGGACATTACCGCCCGTGTTCTGGAGAAGTATTATATGCAGCTTATGACCACACCGGCAGCGCGGAAAGCTACTGATAAGAAGTACACCAAGAAAAGAGATTATGTAACAGCCGGAACTGTAAAGAGAATTCACAATGTCCTTCGCAGCGCTTTTCATCAGGCTGTGAAATGGGAATTGATGGAGAAGAATCCCGCAATCTATGCGACAGTTCCCAAGCCGGAGGTCCATAAGCGTGACATCTGGGATGCAGAAACCCTCTTCCGTGCTCTTGAAGTATGTGAGGATGATCGTTTGAAGCTGGCCATCAACCTGGCCTTTGCCTGTTCCATGCGTATCGGAGAGATTCTTGGTCTTACCTGGGACTGCATCGATATTACGCCGGAAAGCATCAAAGCCGGTAAAGCCTTTGTTTATATCAACAAGGAGCTTCAGCGAGTGGATAAGTCTGCTCTTGATGCTCTTGAGAAGAAGGATGTGCTTCGTGTCTTTCCGGATATGAAAGAGAACAATAAAACAGTTCTGATTCTGAAAAAGCCAAAGACAACCAGCAGCATTCGAAAGGTGTTTCTTCCGAGAACCGTTGCTGAAATGCTGGTCAAGTGGAAGCTGAATCAGGACTTTACAAAAGAGTCCGTGGGAAAGGAGTATATCGATTACAATCTTGTTGTGGCGAACTCCCTTGGAACCCCGATTGAGCATTCCCGTATCACGTCTCTGTTTAAGGAACTGATCGAAACGCATGATCTGCCCAAGGTCGTGTTTCACAGCCTTCGTCATTCCAGTATTACATACAAGCTGAAACTGAACGGCGGAGATATCAAGTCTGTTCAGGGTGACTCCGGTCACGCAGTAGCAAGTATGGTAACCGACCAGTATTCGCATATTCTGGATGACGACAGAAAATCGAATGCAGCGCGTCTGGAAGAAGCCTTCTACAGCGGGAAAGACCTGAATCCGGATGTGCAGAGAAATACACCCGATGCAGAAAGCGCCGATCCTTCCGATGCTTCAGACGCCCCCGGTATCAATCAGGAGCTTCTTTTGAAGATCCTGGCCAATCCGGAGATGGCAAATCTTCTCACAGCATTGGCCAAAAGCCTGAAATAAAGTACAGAATATTTTACATAGAGAGAGTATGACCAGTTTTATCCACGAAAACTGTCCGTGCTCTCTCTTTTAATTCAAAAAAAGACGTTATCGCTTGTTTCTTTTCAAGCGATAAAGAAACAATGGTGCGATCCGGATAGTTGCCACTTGGAAAAGCCTGAAATAAAAGGCAGCCCCATTCAAACTGCAATCAAAATCCGGCGCAATTTACATAGAGAGAGCTATGACAACCGTCCTTTGGGCGAGTGTCTATGCTCTCTCTTTTCATTTCCCGAAAATCTGAATTCCGGTTCGATTGAAGACGCTTTTTATGGGAAAAAGGCCGTGATTTTCCGGCTCTTTTTTGCTAAAATAAACGGTAGGTTAAAAACGCAGGCTGTCTCATCGTTAGAGATTTCTAAAAAACAGCTAAATTCAGCAGGTTTAAACCTAATGAAACAGAGTGAAAAAGATTCAAACGGAGTGAAATGGATAACTGTTTATGTGCTTCATACACTGCAATAGATTCAAACAGAATGCAAAGGAATGAAACGCATGGCTGTTACTCCTAAGCGAAAGGCCGCGCGTTCGAATCGCGCCGGGCGTGCCAAAAAGCCGACAGCTTTCGCTGCCGGCTTTTCGTTTTTTTGTTATTATAGATGGTCAACAAGCGCTATCATACATCTATAGTGATTAAAGAACCAAAGAAGGAGCAGAGTAAATTCGTGCTGCCAATTCCTGATTGAGCATATACAAGCTCTTGGGATCGGAGCCAAAGAGTTCCATTTTGGAAATCAAATTATTTGCATTGGTTTCTTCTTCACCTTGTTCTTTCACAAACCAATCGAGGAACTGCATGGTACGGAAATCCTTTGCTTCGTAAGCCTCACTATAGATATCATTAATCAGTGAGGTCACATATTTTTCGTGCTCAAGACCTGCCTTCAAAACATCCATATGGCAAGCTGCATTCAGATCAGGCTTGTCAATGGCTTCAAGCGTTACCTTCTGGTTTTCGTTTTGCAGGTACTGATAGAAAAGCATGGCGTGGTCACGCTCTTCCTGAGCCTGAATTTTATACCAGTTGGCAAAGCCGTCAAGCCCGACTTCCTCGAAATAGTTTGAAAAATTGAGATAAAGGTATGCGGAATAGAATTCCTTATTTATCTGTTGATTGATAAGCGCATGTACTTTTTCGTTCATTTGCAAGCATCTCCATGTTAATTTTCAGTTTTCCACAGGCCGTGGAGGTTGCAATAAGCATAGACAGCTACTGCTTTATCGTCTCCCAGGAAGAAGGTGACATGGGGTTCGTCACCGGGCTTCAAAACCTTACGCTGACCACCGTTTTCGGTCTGGACATAGACCCACTCGATGAAATGCTCCGGAAGCATAGGATGATCTACAGAACCCACATTGACATGGATTGCACCATCTTCAACAGTAACAGCAGGCAGATGCTTTTCGCCACTGGCTTCTACGGTGTTAGGCTCAAGAGCCTCCATTTTCTGACCACAACACATCATGGGAACACCTGCGTCGTGAATCATACCAACCAGATTGCCGCAATGACGGCAGATATAAAATTTTACGTTCACAGTTACTCTCCTTTACATGATTTGTTTTTGCTACAGAATTTAAGGGTTATTCATAAGAGAACTGATCTTTTCCTACGCCGCACAGAGGGCACTCAAAATCCTCGGGAAGGTCTTCCCATTTTGTGCCGGGTGCAATTCCATTGTCAGGATCACCGACAGCTTCATCATAAACCCAACCGCATACATCACATACATATTTCATAAACATTTTCTCCTTGTAAACAATTGATTCTTAGTAATTTTCCGCACGCACTTCGAAGAATGCCTGAGGATGCTTGCAGACAGGGCAGATCTCAGGAGCCTTGGTTCCTACTACGATATGTCCGCAGTTACGGCACTCCCAGATGGTAACGCCGCTCTTCTCAAACACCTGCATGGCCTCCACGTTGCTCAAAAGCTTGCGGTAGCGCTCCTCGTGCATCTTCTCAATGGCAGCTACGCCACGGAACTGTTCAGCCAGATCATGGAATCCCTCCTCATCAGCTTCACGAGCCATGCGGTCATACATATCCGTCCACTCGGCGTTCTCACCTTCAGCAGCATGGAGCAGGTTCTCGGCAGTATCGCCCAGCTCGCCCAGAGCTTTGAACCACAACTTGGCGTGCTCCATCTCGTTCTGTGCAGTATGCAGGAACAGAGCAGCAATCTGCTCGTAACCGGCTTTCTTGGCTACTGAAGCAAAGTAAGTATATTTGTTGCGTGCCTGAGATTCACCAGCAAAGGCTTCCCACAGATTTTTCTCTGTCTTTGTTCCAGCATACTTACTCTTTACAGGCGACTCTTCCACCTTCTTGAAAACAGATGCAGGCTGCTTACATAATGGACACTGCTCCGGTGCTGCCTCTCCTTCATGCACATAACCACAAATACTACATACCCATTTACTCATTTTTATATCTCCTTTTCGATTTAATATTTCACTCTTATCTTCATAAGAAGTGTGTAACATCTTTTCTGCCAATTCACTTAACGGCTTTCCATAAAACTCCTCATAAAGATGAATAATCTCCGGATTCTCATGACTCCGTCTGAGTGTCATCGCCTCATCCCTTGTATAGAGACTTGCAATTCTCGCTTTACGTACCTCGTCCTTATCCTTCATGATATCCTTTGGTTGGCCGCCTCCACCGATACATCCGCCCGGGCAAGTCATAACTTCCACAAAATGATACTGTTTTTCTCCCTGCTTGATGCCCTCAATTACTTTCCCGGCATTGGCTGTACCATATACTACAGCGATATTCACATCTAAATCGCCAACCTTTAAAGTAGCTTCTTTGACGCCTTCATATCCCCTTACAGGTGTAAGGTTGAATAACTGTTTCGGTGATTTTTCTTTTGTAATAAATTCGTAAGCAGTTCTGAGAGCAGCTTCCATAACACCTCCGGTATTGCCGAAAATAATACCAGCTCCGGATGCATCTCCCATAAAATTGTCATATTCACCGTCTTCAAGACTGGCAAAATCAATCCCTTCCTCTTTTGCCCACTTCGCAAGCTCTCTGGTCGTGATCACGTAATCCATGTCACGCATCCCCTCTACACCAAGATAATGAGCAGAAGCGTTCATCTCATCTCTGCGAATTTCAAATTTCTTTGCAGTACATGGAGTAAGTGCCACATTTACAATTGATTTTGGATCTATACCCTTCTTCTCAGCAAAATAGGTCTTAATTGTAGGTCCCTGCATTCCGATAGGGCTTTTCGCTGATGAAAGATTCGGAATCATTTCCGGATAATATGTTTCCACATACTTAACCCATGCAGGACAACAACTGGTAAACTGAGGTAAGGGAGCGCTTTTTTTGGTCAATCTCTCAATAAGCTCACTAGCTTCCTCAACAATAGTAAGGTCAGCTGCAAAACAGGTATCAAGGACATAATTTACGCCTAATTTTCTAAGCAACGAAACCATTTTCCCTTGTACGAAGCTGCCATCAGGCATACCGAATTCTTCCCCCAGCGCAGCTCGTACGGATGGTGACGTACTTACAATGACAATCTTTTCCGAATTCTGAACCTCTCTCTTTACATCCAAATATTCATACTTTTCCATAATACTGTCTACAGGACAGACATTTGCACACTGTCCGCAATTTATACACACAGCCTCTCCACAAGTCTGCTCAAATGTATATGTACCATGCACACCTATGTCATTTGTACATACGTCCTTACACATTCCACATTTAATGCATTTTTCTTCGAAACGAGTAATACTCGGATTATTTTCCTCGATTGGAACACGCACATGTAAAGGTAAATGATTCATCGTTTATCCTCCTAAAAATATAGATTTGCAACACTATAAACCCGTTTGTAAGCATACAAATATTGTGTTTCCATTATACCGCAACATCTGTATTTAGGTCAAAAGTTTTTGCATTAGCAAAACAAATCCAAATTTGTCTTTTTCTATTATACACCAAAACTATGAATATTTCTACCCCCGTCTATTGACCTCAATTAAGAGGTAAATAGGCGGCTTTTTTGTTTGCGAAAAATTTATTCAAGAAATTTTGAAAAAACACCCCCCAAAAAACGCTCTCCCATTTCAAACAAGTGAAGGGGTTAATTCCGAACCACAAAAACGGGAGCCTTTCACTTGTACTTTGACAACTGAATAAATCATTCACTAAGACTTTAATTCTGATGATTTTAGCCACATTATCGGGTACGCCGTGACTTCTGCATTGTAGAACAGCGAGAACTCCCGGTATAAGTAATAGGTTGCCCCTGTTAAACTGTAGTGGTGTTTCCTGTGATTTATGGGTTACAGATTAACTCAATGATGTTTCCCATATTTCTTTGCATTTGCTAATACCTGTCTCTTATACACATCTGACGCTGCCGACGAAGAGGATAGTGTAG
>ERZ1027256.271-NODE-271-length-23245-cov-7.033161_pt1 | contig 23245 bp, 19 predicted proteins | sample MGYA00519242_ERZ1027256 | MGnify/ENA primary metagenome ERZ1027256 (study PRJEB26926, sample SAMN06164394) | human gut metagenome | biome: ENVO:00009003; feature: ENVO:2100002; material: ENVO:00002003 | host: Homo sapiens | place: USA | collected 2012 ...
ATCTGCGCATGTCTCGTGGGCTCGGAGATGTGTATAAGAGACAGGTATATGATACTTTAATAGATTTACAAAATAGTAAGTTTGTACTTATGCTTGATGAAGGGACTAAAAAAATTTCTCCCGCAGTTTATACAAAGCGAAACGGTAGGGTTTCTATGATTAACCGAAATGCCGAATATACTGCATTTGAACACATTGAACTTTCGGATGATACTTATTCAGGTGAATATACCTTTATCAGAATTTGCAAAGTAAAAGATAGGAAAACCGGCGAACAGGTTCTTTTTGTGGCAGTACCTAATCGTGAAACGGATATTCTCGCAGATTCCGATTCTGCACATAAAGCCGACAAAACCGTAACTTTCGGCAAATTCAGAATATTCTGTTTTGTTGAACCTGAAAATAATTCCTATACTGATTTGCTTGTTGATTTCGAAAAGATTCATCTTGAAAAATCTAAAAGAAAAGGTATGTACTTTATCGGTTTGGATGAGGTGAAAAAGAAAAGTAATGAGTTATAAGCGATTTGAGGTGATTGTATGGAAATGCTGTATTTGATACTTTCATTGGCAGATATGAATATATGACTTTTAGATAAAGTAAATATTAATAAGTATTGCTTTTTACAATGTCTATTGATACAATACAATCAGAATATGTATTTTCATTGCGTAAAAAGCGTGTATACAAAAAGACCGACTTCAAAATCAAATTTGAAATCGGTCTGTAAATTTAAAAAATCCGAACGGAATTTGTACTATTCGATTACATCTTCGGCTATAACAGCTTCTTGTCTTTTTGTAATCTGATGGTCTTCATGCAAAACAATGCAGTATGTAACAGTTGATATGAGTGCAAGAATAAGTACAACCGCAATAAGTCTTTTGATGTATTTGCCTGCCCTTATTTTCTTGACAACATAGGGAATCCCCGTTGCTGAAAAATATTGCGAAACAACATCAATCGGACTTCCGTAATTGTTGTACAATTCTTCCTTAGAGGTTATACCCTCTTGCTCACAAAAATCCGCAATATCATTGCTCAGATTCTTGATATACTCCCGTTCCTGCTTGCTTTTAACAGGGAAAACCGTTTTTATTTCCCTAATATATTCCTTGCAAACTTTATTGTTCATTGCCTTTGTCCTCTTTTAAAATATTTAAAATGCTCTCTACACCGCTGTATGCATTATGAAAACTTTCCAAAAGGTTTTCATAATATGCCCGACCTTCGTCCTCAATATGATAATAAATTCGTGTGCGCTTTTTGCCGACAAGCTTTGAATATTCGCTGATTTTTCCTTCGTTAACAAGCTTATAGGTGACTGCGTAAACGGTGTTCTGAGATATGGACAGGCATCCGTTTGATTTTTCTTTTATGAATTTTACAATTTCATACACATAACTGTCATGCTCACACAAAATGGCAAGAATCAGTATGTCCGTAATTCCGCTGAAAAAATAATTTTGTTTTCCCATAGATACCTCCCGATATACATTATACACACTTAATCACTAAAAATCAATCTAATACATTCAATAAGAATTTAATATGAGCAGTTATTACAGCAAAGCCTTTTGTTGCCGACATTGTGATTTTTTCGTCAATAGTATTCGGAAAAACCGAATTGACAAAAAAAATTTCTTTGTGTATTAATCTCATCAGCCATGATATCACCATACACATTGTTGATTTCGTTTGAATTCTTTTTGATATAGTCAAATATGAAAAGTAAAATAACAGATAGGATGTTTTAATATTTGCATTTTGACAGTAACAAACTCTACAATAAAATAGGGTAGAACAACTGCTGAAAGGAGGCTCGAAAGAGCCTCCTTTTTAATGCTTGAACAGAATACAAATTTATTGTGATGACAAACCGCTTTACAGCTATGTAAAATTTTTATAGAGATATAATGATGAAATAAAAAATATCGGAATAAGAATAAACCTCCTGCACAGAGTAAAATCCGTTGCAGGAGGTTTTGTTGTACGAAAAATTATATGGGCTTAATTATTGGCATATTTGTTGAAATCTATATGTAAAATTTACAGAACCTGAAAATATGCATTATTGATACTTTGTCGGGACAGGCACACATCAGTTCTTGCTGTTTGCAATTGCCTGATCAATCAACTTTTGCAGCTTTTCAGACTGCTTTTCGGAGGTTATTGCACCGACAATCGGCTCTCCCACAATATTACCGTTTTTATCGACAACATAAGTTGTGGGGTAGGAGTACAATCCGGATGTGAATTCTCCGGCTTTACTTTTTGAATCAAACCAAATGTTTTTGTAGGTTACACCCTTTTTTGCCAGAATATTCTTTGCGTCAGAGATAGCCGTTTTGTCACCGTCAAGTGTAAATGAATTGATACCGACTACTGCTCCGCCTTTTTTTGCAAGCTGTTTATTCAGAGCTTCCAGGTCGGCAAGTTCTTCCACGCAGGGATTGCAGGTGGTAAACCAGAAGTTTACTACAGTAACGGTATTTTTTGCAAAAAGCGTACTGCTCTTAACTTCATTTCCGTCAAGATCCTTGCCGTCAAATGTCGGGAATTTCATCAGATTATCCTTTTCGATGGGCTTACCGTTTTCCGCCGGAACGCTCATATCTCCATCAGACGGTTTTTCTCCGCATCCGGGAAATTTTTGTTCCAAAACTGTCAGCTTTCCTTCAATTTCCTTAATCTCTTCGGCGCCTTTATTAAGCAGTTTCAACTCATCTGCACTGAACTGATCCTTGATACCGTCAATCGTTTTCAGAAGAAAATCGCCGTAGTTTTTGCCGTCCTCATTCATCGCCATACCCTTATCGGCTGAAATAAATACCTTTTCCCAAAGCTTGCTGTTTTCGGAAAGAATAGCATTTTCCTGTGCCATCAGTTTTTGATGCAGGTCGGCGGCCTCGTCTTTTGTTTTCGGATTCACAGCTGTCAGCATAGCCGTTTCGCTTTTCTTATTTGCAGTAGTATTCGTCGTATTGCCTTTGGCTGTGCCACAGGCGGCAAAGCTTAACAACATCATCAGGGCAGTCAGTAAGCTTAAAATTTTAGTCGTTTTCATAGTGTTTACTCCTTTTCTGTTTTAATTTCTGTTTTAATTTCTGTTTTAATTTCTGTTTCAATTTTTTGTTTTGCTGTTTCCGCTTTTTTAGCGGGACAATCATTTTCTTTTCCTTTGCCAAAGCCGTAGCAAAAGCTGACCGCCTCGACAGGACAGGCACGGATACACTTACCGCAGCGTATGCATTCGGTATGGTTGGGAGTTTTGGTTACATCTACATCCATCTTGCATGCTTTGGCACATTTTCCACAGGAAATGCACTTGTGTTTGTCTACTTTCATTCCGAAAAGTGACACCTTGTTAAGCAATGCATAAAATGCACCGAGAGGACACAGCCACTTACAGAACGGTCTGTAGAAAAGCACACTCAGTACGATTACTGCGATCAATATGCCCAGCTTCCACGAAAAGAGCGTACCAAGTGCGGCACGGATTCCCGAATCGACAGCGGAAAGAGGGATTGCCCCCTCGAGTACTCCTTGAGGACAAAGATACTTACAGAAAAAAGGATCTCCCATACCCACATCGTTTGTAATGAGCATTGGCAGCAAACCTACAGCAAAAAGCAAAACTGCATATTTTATGTATGTCAGCGGCTTCAGCTTTTTAGTAGAAAGCTTTTTTGTCGGTATCTTATGTAACAGTTCCTGAAGCCATCCGAACGGACACAAAAAACCGCAGATAAAACGCCCGAGCAGAACTCCTATCAATATGAGGAATCCTGTGATATAATATGAAAAACTGAATTTTGACGAACCCACCACAGCCTGAAACGAGCCGATTGGGCACGCACCCGATGCCGCAGGGCAGGAATAGCAATTCAGTCCCGGAACGCAAACAGCCTTTCCTTTGCCTTGATAAATTCTGCCCTTCAATAAATTCGGCAGATGAATATTACTCAGCAAAGTTGCTCCTGCTTGAATAAGCCATCGAAAGCGTGAGAGAAACTGCGATACACCGCCTCTTTTTTTCTTCGGTTCTTTGTTATCCAATTCCCACACACTCCAAACACAGCCGGATTGCCTTGCTTAACACGGTTTCTGCCTCTCCTCGCAGAGCTCCGTAACACAGCATCGTAATTCCGCAGATAATCAGAACGATCTGAAATACGGCTTTTTTCTTTCGAGTCAATTCGGTCACTCCTTTCTTTTGTGCTCTCATTGTAGCACAGAGGATGTAAAATCCCTGTTAAGAACGAGAACTTAACAAAAACTTTATGTCTGAGCGATATAATGATATAATTAAATTATCAAAGAAATATGAAAACACAACAAGGAGAGTTTCTATGCGTATTTTAGTAATTGAAGACGAGCGTGCGCTGTGCGAGACAATTGTTCGCAGCCTTAAAAGATTGGCATACAGCGTTGATTTTTGCTATGACGGAAACAAAGCAAATGAGTTGCTCGGAATAGAAAAGTACGATCTTGTTTTACTTGATCTGAATTTACCCGGTGCAGACGGGATGACGGTACTGCGAACTCTGCGACAAACCGACAGAGATACCGGAGTGTTAATTCTTTCGGCACGCTGTGAGGTTGCCGACAAGGTGGAGGGGCTTGATGCCGGAGCAAACGATTACCTGACAAAGCCTTTTCATTTGGAGGAGCTTGAGGCAAGAATACGCAGTCTGACTCGCCGGCGGTTTACACAAAACAATGTTGTTTTGAACTGTGGAAAGGTTGCTTTTGACACCAAAGCCCGTGTTGCCGTTGCTGACGGTCAGGAGCTGTCACTTACCCGAAAAGAAATCGGAATACTTGAATATTTACTTCTTAATCAAGGTCGCCCCGTCAGTCAGGAAGAACTGCTCGACCATGTTTGGGATAACAGTGTTGACAATTTCAGCAATTCAATAAGAGTACATATATCTGCATTACGAAAGAAACTGCGTGCGGCACTCGGCTATGACCCGATTCGCAATCGCATTGGCGAAGGATATGTTATGGAGGAAGAAAAAGTATGAAAAAGCTATCCTTGCAATGGCGCATAACTCTGATGACAGCACTTCTTATCGGAGCTACCTGTATTTTTATGAATGTTCTTATCGGCTATTCCGGCAGCCATTATATGGATTCCATAGGCTCTTATGTTACAGGTTACGGTGATACGGACAAAGGAGAACCCGACTTTTTCGATCCCGAACACGAAAAGCTTGATCGTGAATTGACTATTGTAATTAACGGAGCACAGGAATCCTTTATCGCTACCAATTGGTATATTACGGCGGCGGCAACATTGTTAGGCGGTGTGCTTGCGTATTTTTTAAGCGGGCATGCACTGAAGCCTCTGCGTACTTTTACCGCTCGGGTTGAAAAGGTTCAACCTAACAATTTGACGGATATGAAGATAACCGAAGAAGTTCCGCCTGAACTGAGACAGTTTGTCAAGTCGTTCAATCTGATGCTTGACCGTCTTGATGAGGGATTTACCGCTCAACGACAGTTCACGGGAAACGCCGCACACGAGTTGCGTACGCCGCTTTCGCTTATGCAGGCACAGCTTGAACTTTTTTCGGCAGAGCATCCCGAGGTATCGCCTGAAACGGCGGAGTTTCTCCGATTGTTGCGTGAGCAGACCGAACGAATGACGCAAATGACAAAAACCCTGTTGGAAATGAGCGAGCTTCGCACAGTATCGTGTGCCGACCGCATAGAGATAGGTCCTATGGTAGAAGAGATTTTCACTGACCTTGCGCCCCTTGCAGAGAAAAACAATGTTACACTTGAAAGCACGGGCGATGCTGTTATGACAGGCAGTGACACGCTGATTTACCGTTTGTTATATAATCTGACCGAAAACGCTATACGCTACAACCGTTTTGACGGTACAGTGAATATTACCGTAACGCACAAAGACAATCAGCTTGTTATTACGGTTGCGGATACCGGCTACGGCATCCCCGAACAATACAGAGAAAGTATTTTTCAGCCCTTCTTTCGTGTGGATAAATCCCGAAGCAGAGAATACGGCGGTGTAGGATTGGGACTTTCTTTGGTGTGGGAAATCGTTGCACTGCACAATGGTAAAGTTCGTGTGGAAGAGAGTTCGGAAAAGGGTACTGCTATAGCGGTAAAGTTTCCGACAGATGTGATAAAAATTTAATATTTTGCGATTTTTTCTTAATTAATTGTTGAAATTGCCGTAGCTCTGTGCTATACTATAATTAATTAATCGATTAGTTATCAAAAGGAAGCGAACATTATGAGAACAACAGAGGAACAGCACAACGAGCGTAAGAGGGAAATAATGGAAAAATGCTTTGAATGCTATGCTGAAAACGGATTGACCGGTACGGGCATCAAGGCTTTGGCGGCAGCGTGTGGCTGTACAACGGGAAATCTGTATTCCTATTTCAACAGTGTTGATGAACTGATTATTGAATCAACTGCATACTGTATGGAAAAGGTCGAGGATGATTTTATGGAAAAAGCTCCCACCGACCCGAAGGATGTTGTTCGATTTGTGAAAGAGGTTCCGTATTGGACCGCAAAGAAGCACGGCAAGAAATATCGGCTGATGTATCAGGTCTATACTCATCCGAAATATATTGAGCACGGCAAGAAATTTTTTGAGGGGGTAAATGAGCGCTATACCGAGTATGCAAAGCGGCTTGAGCCGAAAATCGGCATTCCGTACACGGTGATTACACCGCTTATTTTTATATTTGTCCGTGCCTGTGTACACTATGCTATGTTTGAGGATGAATATTATTTAAAAACCCAAATGGAGGTCTTAAAACAGGGTGTTGCCCTGTTTGCTGATAAATACCGTTCACAATATTTGAGAGGAGGCAATGATAAATGAAAAAACGAATATACTGTATTACTACCGCACTTTGTCTTGTGCTTTGCATCGTACTTTGCATTGCATTTGCTGCCGTATGCAGCAAGGCGGAAAATAGCAAAGCCGTGTTGCCGGAGGTGCGAAACAACGGCACAGCAATCCAATGGAGAGATACCGCCGAAGAGGAATGGCACGATCTTGTAGCTCTTAACACGCTCAGAGGTACTGACGGCAAAAACGGTCTTAACGGAAAAGACGGTATTGACGGTAAAAACGGCGTTGACGGAAAAAACGGTCTTGACGGAAAAGACGGTACTAACGGAATAAACGGCATTGACGGCAAAAACGGTACTGACGGCAAAGATGGTCTTGACGGAAAAGACGGTACTAACGGCAAAAACGGCATTGACGGCAAAAACGGTCTTAATGGTAAAGACGGTACTGACGGCAAAAACGGCATTGACGGCAAAGACGGTACTGACGGCAAAGACGGTACTAACGGAAAAGACGGCATTGACGGAAAGAATGGTCTTGACGGAAAAGACGGTACTGACGGTAAAGATGGTACTGACGGTAAAGACGGTGCTGACGGCAAAAACGGTCTTGACGGAAAAAACATAGAGGTACAAAGAACAACAGAATATATACAGTGGCGCTATGAGGGAGAAGACTGGCAAAACCTTGTTGCAATTTCCGATATAAAAGGACCTACAGGGCAGAACGGTAAGGACGGAGCAAACGGAAAAACACCGGAGTTTCGTGTGGATGAAAACAATCTTCAATGGCGTTATGTCGATGATGAAATATGGCTTAACCTTTACGATCTTTCAATTTTGAAAGGTCTTGACGGCACAGACGGTAAGGACGGTATAAACGGCAAAGACGGTGTTGACGGTAAGGACGGTGCCGATGGTAAGGACGGAACAAACGGACAAAACGGCGCTGATGGCAAAGACGGAAACACCCCGTTCATCGGTGAAAACGGCAACTGGTGGATTGGAACGACCGATACGGGAGTGAAAGCCACAGGTGTTGACGGTGAAAAAGGAGACAAAGGAGACATCGGTGAAAAAGGAGAAAAGGGTGACAAAGGAGATAAAGGCGACAAGGGTGACGCAGGTCAGAACGGCAGCTGTTCGGGATATTTTTACGGAGAGGCAAACGCTCCGAGGACAGTACTGAATAACAGTCGTGTCAATATTTCTGTCTACCAAAAAATAAACAAGGGCGGCTTGATTTCATCCTACAGGAATAATATTACACTCAAAAAAGGACATATTTACAATGTCTGCTTAAGCGGTTCTCTCGAAGTTGGTTCAAACGAATTTAACAACAGCGGCAATTACTCTATTCAGATGACAGACGGTTATGATGACGATCTGTGCAGGGAGCTTACACGAATAAAAAGGGACGGGGCAAAAATACCGTATACCAATGATCAACATTCCTTTAATTTCAACAGAATGTATGATGCGTCAAATAAAGACATTACATTGCAGTTGTGGTTTGAAAATTCGGCATACAATACTTATCTCGGTGGCTTTAGAGGCACTATTACAATAACCGCTCTTGATTAAATTTATATAACGGAGGTGGCGAAAAATGAAAAAACGAATACTTAGTATCCTGCTGACTTTATGCATGATGCTCTGCCTTACGCCGATAAGCGTATTCGCCGAGGAGGTTGGTACAGAGGGCTCTGCTGCGATACAGCTTGGTGCAGATGCACTAAGTGTGTTAAGTAAAAATGTAAACACAGCGACCGCACCGACTGTGTATTTCGGGCAAAACCATGAAAATAATCCCGCTGCATGGCGAGTTATCGGCTATGACGGAAGCGGTGTTACAAGCTCAAAGGGGGATATTACCCTGCTTGCGGCAGGCAATATGGGAGAAACCGTGTTTGACAACGATTGTGTCAGCAACGAATATGCACCGAGCGATTTGAAAACCGCAATAGATGCGCTTGCGGAAAAGCTGACGACAGAAGAAAATGCTGCCGTAAAGAAACGGACGCTGACAAGCGGAAGTTACAATGGAGAAAATACCGACTGTGTAGCAGGAGGACAGGTGGATAACGCTGTATTCTGGCCGCTTTCCACAGCGGAAGTGTTTGCGGTAAACGATGATCTGCGAATTGTCGATAAAGAACATCCGGGTTGGTCGTCAAGTTATTGGTGGCTGCGCTCCCCCGGCTCCAATAAATATCATGTCGCTTGCGTGGATAGTGATGGTTCTGTCCAATACTCTGGGTACACTATCCGCATCTACAGAACGCGGGCTGTTCGTCCTGCTTTTAACTTAAATCTGAACTCTGTCCTTTTTGCATCTGCCGCTGTGGGCGGAAAGCCCGACGGAGGGCTGACCCCGATTCCCGAATACAGCGGAAACGAGTGGAAGCTGACGCTTTCAGATAGTAGACGCAATTTTGCCGTAACGGAAAAAACTGTCAGCGCCGCCCCCGACGATACCGTTACGCTGAATTACAAAGGGGCGACCACAGGGAAAAATGAATATATTTCTGTCATCCTGGCGGATAACAACGGCGCACAGTATTACGGCAGAGTAGCACAGCCTACTGCCGAAAGCGGAACGGTTGAAATCAAAATCCCGTCTGACATTGCACCGGGCGACTATACCATGAAGGTCTTCAGCGAGCAGTATAACGGTGACTGCAAGACCGACCTTGCAAGTGCTTTTGCGGATGTCACGCTGACGGTGGAAAGTCAGCCTGACGAGCAGTTTACCCTCGCCTCAGGTGGCAGATACTATTTTGACCTGTCGGCGATGAATATTCCCGGAACGGTAAACAGCAATCTACCGGACAGCACCCTGCATTATGTGCCTTTTACCTATGTGGGTACGGTCAACGCTTATAGGCTCACATCGGAAATGGCAACCACCGAGGAGTATGCTCAGAAGAATAAATATCCCCACAGCCTATTCATTGCGGACTATGCCGTAACGCATACGGTAAGCTGGGATGACCTGAATACCGCAGGTCTGATTTTCGGCAAAAATTTTGCCAGCGACGGCGTGGACTATACGCTGCGTGCGCCGTCCGTGGGAAGTGATAACAGAGGCTCGGGTGATTCAGAACGCGGTACGCCCCAAAGCAACGAATGGGACAGGATACTGGACAAGGACAGCGACTACATCAAAAACTGGAATGGCATATATTCGTGGGGGCAGGACACAACAAGATACAACTCGTCGCTCCGTGCGGTTCGCGGGTACGATTCGGGCCGACGCTGGAACGACGACGATGCTACGGACTTCCTCCCGCTCGTCGGTTTCCGCCCTGTGCTTGAAATCCTGAACCCTGACACACTGAGCTCTGACGGACTGAAGGTCGTTACCCTTGACCTTGGCGGCGGCACGCTGGGTAATAGCTCCGAGGATATTCAAATCATCGTGAAAAACGGCAGCGAGTTTACCGCGCCTGCGTCCGACGGCATGACCCGCCCGGACGGAGATACAGGCAATTTCTTTATGTGGCGCGGAAGCAACGGTAAGCTCTACGCGCCCGGTGCCAGTGTTCCGGCGGACGTTACCAAGCTCACGGCGCAGTTTGCTTTATCAGAACAGTTTTCCCTTACCCCCGGCGGCAGATACTATTTTGACCTTTCGGCAATGAATATTTCGGGAACGGTAAACAGCAATCTGCCTGACAGCACACTTCATTATGTGCCTTTTACCTATGCAGGCACGGTGGGTGCATATTCATTGAAAAATGAAGCCGACAAGGATACCACCCCTTACGAGCACAGCTTGTTTATTGCGAACTACAATGTAACGCATACGGTAAGTTGGAATGACCTGAATACCGCGGGTCTGCTTTTCGGCAAGGACTATGCTGGCGGCGGCGTAAACTATACGCTGCGTGCACCATCTGTGGGTTTTCACTATTCCTACGATCAAAATGTCGGCGGTACCCCGAGAAATAATGAGTGGGATGTGATTTTGGACAAAGCAAAACAAGGTAACAATGACAACACAAATGGCTATGTCAAAAATTGGCAGGATATATATTCCTGGGGGCAGGACACAACAAGATACAACTCGTCGCACCGTGCGGTTCGCGGGTACAGTTCGGCCCGCTTCTGGCTCTACCTCACTGCTACGAACTCCGGCCCGTACGTCGGTTTCCGCCCCGTCCTTGAAGTCCTGAACCCTGACACACTGAGCTCTGACGGGCTGAAGGTCGTTACCCTTGACCTTGGCGGCGGAACGCTCGGCGGCAGCTCCGAGGATATTCAAATCATTGTGAAAAACGGCGAGAGCTTTACTGCACCCTCTGCCGAGGGACTGCCCCGCCCGGACGGCATTTCGGAAGACGCGCAGCTGTATTGGACGGATGAAAATGGGAACTGCTATAAACCCGGCGATACCGTACCTGCCGATGTTTCCATGCTTTCGATCACTGGTGACTATGAGGTGATTTACCTCCCCGGCACATACGGCACCGGCAGTGCGGTGACGGATATGAAACCCCACAACAATATTCTTACCCTGCGCGGCGCTTTGTTCACCCGCGCGGGCTACACGCAAGTAGGCTGGGCAACCGTTGACGGAGGCGAAAAGGTATATGATTTTAAAGATATTTATACCAAAAACGAGGCGCTGACGCTCTATCCCGTGTGGAATACGAATAAATACACAATAAACTTTGATACCAACGGCGGAAGTGAGATTGCACCAATTACACAGGACTACGGTACGCAGATTGCCGCTCCCGCCAACCCGACAAGAAAAGGTTATACCTTTAAGGGTTGGGATAAGGAAATCCCCGAAACAATGCCGGCGGAGAATATAACGGTTAAAGCACAATGGGAAATCAATCAGTATACAATAACCTTTGATACCAACGGCGGAAATGAGGTTGCACCCATTACTCAGGACTACGGTACAAAAATTAACGCCCCCGCCAACCCGACAAGAAAAGGTTATACCTTTAAGGGCTGGGATAAGGAAATCCCCAAAACCATGCCTGCCGAAAATATAACGGTTAAAGCACAATGGGAAATCAATCAGTACACAATAACCTTTGATACCAACGGCGGAAGTGAGATTGCACCAATTACACAGGACTATGGTACGAAAATTACCGCCCCTGACACCCCGACAAGAAAAGGTTACACCTTTAGGGGATGGGATAAGGAAATCCCCGAAACCATGCCGGCGGAGAATATAACGGTTAAAGCACAATGGGAAATCAATCAGTATACAATAACCTTTGATACCAACGGCGGAAGTGAGATTGCACCCATTACACAGGACTATGGTACAGAAATTACCGCCCCTGACAACCCTACAAGAAAAGGTTACACCTTTAAGGGTTGGGATAGGGAAATCCCCGAAACCATGCCGGCGGAGAATATAACGGTTAAAGCACAATGGGAAATCAATCAGTATACAATAACCTTTGATACCAACGGCGGAAGTGAGATTGCACCCATTACACAGGACTACGGTACGGAAATTACCGCCCCTGACAATCCGACAAGAAAAGGTTACACCTTTAAGGGTTGGGATAAGGAAATTCCCGAAACCATGCCTGCCGAAAACATTACAATCACGGCACGGTGGAAAGATACCGAAAAGCCGACGGGCGAAATTATCATAGGCACGAATAAATGGAATGAATTCTTAAACGAGCTTACCTTTGGCATATTCTTTAAGGATACACAGGAGGTAACTATAAATGCCGTTGATAACAGCGGAGTTGTGTTTGTATCCTATTTGGTAACAGATAAGGAGCTTTCCGAGGCTGAACTGAACTCTCTTGTATTCCGTGCATATGAAGAACCGTTTTGCATAGACCCCAACGGAGAATATATTGTTTATGTAATGCTTGTTGATGAAAATATTAACATAACATACCTTCGCTCCGACCGTATAACGCTTGATAATATTCAGCCTGTAATCAGCGGTATTGAGAACGGCAAGATCTATTGTGAGGCGCAAACCGTTACTGTTGATGAGAAGTATATTGATACCGTTACCGTAAACGGTACGGCGGTTACGCTTGATGCAGACGGAGGTTTTGTTCTCCCACCGACAAACGGTGAACAGAAGATAGTTGTCACCGACAAAGCGGGAAATAATGCAGAGATGACCGTAACAGTCAACAACGGTCATACCTTTGGCGAATGGGTATCTGACAATAACGGTAAGCATACCAGAAAATGTACCGTGGACGGATGCGATGCGTTTGAAACCGAAAATTGCTCAGGCGGCAATGCCACCTGTACCGAAAAGGCGGTATGTGATGTCTGCGGTAAAGCCTACGGAGAATTTGACGGAACAAACCACAAGGGCGGTGTACAGGAGTGGACGACAAGAACCGCTTTTAATCACGAACAAAAATGGAACTGCTGTGGTGCTGTGATTGTGGCAAGTGAAGCACATGAGTGGAAAGACGGTGTGTGCCGAGAATGCGGATATGTATGTCTGCATAATGACGCAGATAAAGACCATGTCTGCGATTATTGCAAAAAGACAATCTCTGAGCATGTAGATAAGGATAAAAACCATATCTGCGACTACTGCAAAAAGACAATCTCTGCTCATGAAGATGCGACACCCGAAGAAATCAAAAAGCCTGACACCGTAACAGCTAAACCTGATGATTCAAAGTCCCCTCAGACAGGCGACAACAGCAACCTTATTTTGTGGATTGCTCTGCTGATTATCAGCGGCGGCGTTATGAAAGGAGTAACGGCATTTGGCAAGAGTAAAAAACATTCTGCCAAAATTAAAGATAAGTAATATTTTACGCTCTGTCATGGAAATATAGTGAATACGGCACAGTAGGTATAGAAACCGCTGTGCCGTATTTCTTTCAGGGTGACTGCTTTTGAAAAACAGGCACTTTCTCGGTCATAGTCCGATAAGCAAAGACAAAGAATAAATATGCTGTCGGGAATTAAATGTCAATAAGTTCGTATAGTTGCATTTGTTTTTATTTATGATACAATTAAAAGCAACAAACTTAACAGATTCTTATACAGATAAAATTGCGGTAAAATTCGGAAAATATGTCGATACCCTTGCACGAAAAAGTAAAATTGTTTCAAATTGCTATTGCACTTTTGTGATTTTTTCTTATAACTCTTTTATAATAAATCAAAATGTGATACAATATGACTGATAATCTGAAAACGGAGTTGATTAAATGAATTTCATCAACAGAAATGAAATTGCAAACGGTGTTTACTTTACAAACATTAAGGACAGCCGTTTTAAAACTATGAAAATCAGCGTGAATATTGTTGTTCCGCTTTCTGTCGAAACAGCGTCGGAGAATGCGCTTGTGGGCGGATTGCTTGTTCGTTCATGCAAAAAATATCCCGATTTTACTGTTCTCAGCAAAAAACTCAGCTCACTTTACGGTGCAGACCTCACTTCATCTCTTTCAAAACACGGTGAAAGCCAGGTAATTAAAATTTCCGTATCAGGTCTTGATGACAGATATTCTCTTGATGATGTCAGCATTGCCAAAGAACTTTCGGAGCTTTTGTGCAGCGTAATTTTTGAGCCGAATGTCAAGAATAACGCTTTTATTGAAAGTGAACTTGAACAGGAACGCAGACAGTTGCTTGATGTGATTGATTCGGAATTCAACGAAAAGCGAATCTATGCAATGGGACAGCTTATAAAGCATATGTGCAAGGATGAGGTTTTCGGAATCAAGCGTTACGGTACAGCCGAAAAAATCAAGGCCGCAACTGCCGAATCACTCTGCAAGGCGTGGCAGAATCTTCTCAAAACCGCAAAATTTGAGATTCTCTATATAGGCGACAGCCCTGCCGATAAAGCGAAGGAGGTTTTTGCGAAAGCCTTTGCGAATATCGAAAGAAATGTTGTGACTTCATCTACTGATGTTGTTAAGAATGTTTCAAAAGAAAAACATATTACAGAGGAAATGGAGCTCTCACAGTCAAAACTTGTCATGGGATTCAGAACACAGATTTCCGCAGGTGATGAAGAGGCGGTTGCCGAAAGACTTATGTGTGCTGTTCTCGGAGGGACTGCAAGCTCAAAACTCTTTAACAATGTTCGTGAAAAGCAGAGCCTTTGCTATTACTGCTCGTCGTCCTATGATTCAATCAAGGGCATAATGTACATCAACAGCGGTGTTGAGGGCGAAAATCTTGAAAAAGCCGAAAAAGCTATTCTCAAAGAAATTGAGGACATGAAGAACGGCGAAATTACAGATTTTGAAATTGAGGCAACAAAGCTTGCTGTTGTTAATTCATTCAAGTCAAGCAGCGACAGCGTAAGCGGTATTGAAAACTGGTACACAGGAAGAATCTTTAACGGTGACCTTGAAACTGTTGAAGAAGTTTCCGCTGAGGTTAATGCCGTTACCAAAGAGCAGATTGTAAATGCCGCAAACAAGCTCTTGCTTGATACGGTTTATGTTCTCAAAAATAAGTAAGGGAGGCGGACAGAATGAATATTACAGAAATCAAATCGGAAATTGCAGGCGACAGCTATTATAAAGTTGAACACCCGTCGGGACTTACAATTTTTGTTTATCCAAAAGAGGGTTACACTTCTTCATATGCAATTTTCGGCACACGCTACGGCAGTATTAACACAAAGTTTTCCGTTAACGGCGGCGATATAATTACAGTTCCCGACGGTATCGCCCATTACCTTGAACACAAGCTTTTTGAAAGTGAAGAAGGCGATGCGTTTGTAAGATACGCAAAAACAGGCGCAAATGCAAACGCATATACAAGCTTTGAAAAAACCTGCTATCTTTTCTCATGTACGGACAAGTTTGATGAAAGTCTTGAAATTCTTCTTGATTTTGTTCAGGATCCCTACTTTACGGCTCAGACAGTTGCAAAGGAACAGGGTATTATCGGTCAGGAAATCAAAATGTACGACGACTCTCCCGATTGGCGAGTAATGTTCAATATGCTTGAGGGTATGTACCACAATCACCCTGTAAAAATTGATATTGCAGGTACGGTTGAAACAATTGCAGAAATTACAGCCGAAAAGCTTTATGAAGTTTACAATGTGTTCTACAACCTCAATAATATGATTCTCTGCGTTGCTGGTAATGTAACGGTTGACGGTGTGCTTAAAGTTGCCGACAAAATGCTCAAGCCTTGTGAGAAAAAGGAAATCAAAAACTATTTTGAAACAGAGCCTTATGAAATCAAAGAACCTTATGTAGAGCAGACTTTCCCTGTTTCAATGCCTTTGTTCAATCTCGGCTTCAAGAGAAAGCAGACAAGCCTCTTAACGAAAAGCAGCTTGCATGCACAGATATTCTTCTTTCGGCACTTGCATCAAACACGAGCATGCTCTACAGAAATCTTATGGATTCAAACCTCATCAATTCAAGTTTTTCTTATGAACTCTTTGAAGGTCCGGGTTATTGCTCGGTAATCTTCGGCGGTGAATCAAGAGCACCGAAACAGGCGGCTGAGATGATTAAGCAGTATATCTCAGATATTAAGAAAAACGGTATTGATAAAGAGGACTTTGAAATTGCAAGAAAGTCTGTTTATGGTGATTCGGTTTCATCGCTCAACTCAGTAAGCGCAATTTCAAATTCAATCATCGACTACGCAATGCAGGGTAACGAAATTTTTGCCTACATTGATGCTGTTGCAAATGCAAAGCTTGAGGATATCAACGCAAGGCTTGCCGAGATGCTCAATGTTGACAACTGTACTTTGTCTGTTGTAAAACAGCCTGATGAGGTGTAATTATGCCGTATCATGTGCAGTTTCCCGGATTTGGCTGGGAATTTGATATTAACCCGATTGCATTTTCAATCGGTGATTACAAGGTCTATTGGTATGGAATAATCATCGCCTGCGGACTTTTGCTTGCCGTACTTTATGCGTGGAAAAGCGCTCCCCGTTACAAGGTTGACGGTTCAAAGCTTGTCAACTGTGTTTTTGCAGGAATGATAACGGGAATTATCGGTGCAAGACTGTACTTCTGTTTTTTCAAATGGGATTATTACGGACAGAACCCGATTGAAATTCTCTATATCAACAACGGCGGACTTGCTATTTACGGCGGAATAATCGGTGCGTTGCTCGGCGGTCTGACTGTTGCCAAAATACAGAAAATGGAAATCATGCCTGTTCTTGACATTGCAATGGTCGGTTTCCTTATCGGACAGGGAATAGGCAGATGGGGCAATTTTATGAATCAGGAGGCATACGGCTCTCCTACGGATTTGCCCTGGAGAATGATGAGCGAGGGAACAGACAACATAGGAGTTCACCCGTGTTTCTTCTATGAATCAATGTGGTGTCTGCTCGGATTTGTACTTCTCCATTTCTACGGAAAATATAAGCAGAAATATTCGGGACAGATTTTCTTTATGTACCTTGTGTGGTACGGATTTGAAAGAACAGTTGTTGAAGGACTCAGAACAGACAGCCTTTATCTTCCGTTTCAAATTTTCGGAGCAGACATAAGGGTGTCACAGGTTCTTTCGGCAGTAATTTTTATAACAGGTATTGTATTCTTAATTATAAACAGAAAAAAGGAGGATTCTTTCTATGCAGATTATCGACGGAAAAAAGGTATCGGCACAGGTAAAGGAAGAGGTAAAGAGGCAGACGCTTGAGTTAAAGGAAACTCACAAAATAACCCCCGGTCTTGCGGTAGTAATCGTAGGTGACGATCCGGCGTCAAGAGTATATGTAAACAACAAGAAAAAGGCTTGTGAATTTGTAGGCTTTAAGTCTGAGGAGTATGCACTTCCGGCAGAAACAACACAGGAAGAACTTTTAAACCTTGTTGAAACTCTCAACAATAAGAAGGATATCAACGGTATTCTTGTTCAGCTTCCGTTGCCGAAACACCTTGATGATAAGGCTGTTATTGAGGCAATCAGCCCGCTTAAAGATGTTGACGCATTCCATGCCGTAAATGTCGGCAAAATTATGCTCGGCGAGTATGATTTTCTTCCATGCACGCCTGCAGGCGTAATGGAGATGCTCCATTCCTACAACATTGAAGTAAGCGGTAAAAACTGTGTTGTAATCGGCAGAAGTAATATCGTAGGCAAGCCTATGGCAATGCTTTTGCTCCACGAAAACGGCACGGTAACAATCTGTCACAGCAGAACAAAGAATCTTGCTGAAATCTGTTCACAGGCAGATATACTCGTAGCCGCAGTCGGCAGACCGAAGTTTGTTACTGCCGATATGGTAAAAGAGGGTGCGGTTGTGATTGATGTCGGTATGGACAGAGATGAAAACGGCAAGCTCTGCGGTGATGTTGATTTTGAAAATGTCAAGGATAAATGCTCGTTTATCACACCCGTGCCGGGCGGTGTAGGTCCTATGACAATTTCAACTCTTATGAAAAATACTCTCAAGGCTTGCAGAATACAGAATAACATTTGATATACTCAAAAAATATCGGGAAAATTGTTGACAGAAAGTTTTCTTTGTGGTATAGTATATAAGCCGCATATTGTGGGTTTTAAGTGATTCGTTCCACCTGCACATAGCGAGCCCAATGTAAAGGATGGTACTAAAATGTACGCAGTTATTCAGACAGGCGGCAAGCAGTACAAGGTAACTAACGATGAGGTTATCTTCATCGAGAAGCTTGACGCAGAAGCAAACGACACAGTAACATTTGATGTTGTGGCAGTCGGCACAGACGACGGCATCAAGGTTGGCACACCGCTCGTTGAGGGTGCTAAGGTTACAGGTGAAGTTGTAAAGAACGGTAAAGGCAAAAAAATCAGAGTTTGCACTTACAAGCCTAAGAAGGGCGAAAAGAGAGCAAAAGGTCACAGACAGCCTTACACACAGGTTAAGATTACTTCAATCGAAGCCTAAAAATGACTACGGTAACATTTTTAAAATCAGATGATATAATTTGCGGTTTTGAAATATCGGGGCACTCCGACTTTGCCGAAGAGGGCAGCGATATTGTATGTGCGGCAATCAGTTCTGCCGCATATATGACTGCAAATACTGTCACCGAGATTTTGCATATTAATGCACAGGTTACCGAGGATGACGGTCTTATGAAAGTAAGAATGTCACCGAATGATGCTTTAAAGGCTTGTGATATACTCTCAGGCTTAAAGCTTCACTTAACTGCTCTTTCGGAGCAATACAAAAATTTTATTAAAGTTAAATTTTCGGAGGTGTAAGGTAATGCTTAAAATAAACATTCAGTTATTCGCTCATAAAAAAGGTATGGGTTCTACAAAGAACGGCCGTGACAGTGAATCAAAGCGTCTTGGCGTTAAGCGTGCAGACGGTCAGAAGGTTCTCGCAGGCAACATCCTTGTAAAGCAGAGAGGCACACATATTCACCCTGGTGAAAATGTAGGCAAAGGCTCTGACGATACACTGTTCGCAAAGATTGACGGTGTTGTAAGATTTGAGCGTGTCGGCAAAGACAGAAAGCGTGCAAGCGTTTATCCTGTTGAGCAGTAATCTCAAAATTTATGAGGGTGGATTTTATATCCACCCTTATTTTTTACATTTCTGTTTATACTAATAACAAACAGGTCTGAGATTCTTTACATTTGTACTGATAATTAAACAGCAAAACTGTTACGGAGAAAAATATGTTTGTAGATACAGCGAAAATTAAAATAAAAGCAGGAGACGGCGGTGACGGTGCCGTTTCGTTTCACCGTGAAAAATATGTAGCGGCAGGCGGTCCCGACGGCGGTGACGGCGGCAGAGGCGGCAACATTGTTTTTGTTGCCGATTCCAACCTTTCAACACTTGCCGATTTCCGTTATAAAAGAAAATATGCCGCAAAAAAAGGCGAAAACGGCAGAGGCGGCAGATGCCGTGGTAAAAATGCCGAAGACCTTGTTATCCGTGTTCCTGTCGGAACTGTTGTAAAAGAGGAGAACAGCGGAAGAATCCTTGCCGATGTTTCGGGTGATGAACCTTATATCGTTGCAAAAGGCGGTAAAGGCGGTTGGGGCAATCCACATTTTGCAACTCCTGTCCGTCAGGTTCCCCGTTTTGCAAAACCGGGACTTCCGGGTGAAGAGTTTGATGTTGTTCTTGAACTCAAGCTTCTTGCCGATGTAGGTCTTGTAGGTTTCCCGAATGTCGGAAAAAGTACCCTTGTTTCCGTAGTTTCACAGGCAAAGCCTGAGATTGCGAACTACCACTTCACAACAATCACTCCCGTTCTCGGAGTTGTGTCAATGGGCGAGGGCTCATCATTTGTTATGGCTGATATCCCCGGACTTATCGAGGGTGCATGGCAGGGTACAGGTCTTGGACATCAGTTCCTCCGCCATGTTGAGCGTTGCCGTATGCTCGTTCACATTGTCGATGTTTCGGGCAGTGAGGGCAGAGATCCGAAAGAGGATTTCATAACAATCAACAATGAGCTTGCAAAGTTCAATCCCGAGCTTGCAGAGCGTCCGATGGTTGTTGCAGGCAACAAGTGCGATATGGCAACCGATGAGCAAATTGCAGACTTCAAGAAGTTTGTCGAAGATCAAGGCTATGATTTCTTCCCGATTATGGCGGCGATCCGCTATGATGTTGACCCGCTCCTCAAAAAGATTCAGGAAATGCTTTCAAAACTTCCTCCAATTACTCACTACGAGGCAGAGCCTGCTCCGATTGTGACCGTTGATGATTTTGATGACCATTCTGTCACAATTAAGAATGTCAACGGAATCTATACCGTTGAGGCTGACTGGCTGTTGCAGGTTATGAAGGGCATCAATTTTGACGATTACGAAAGCCTTAACTACTTCCAAAAGGTTCTCATAAACGGCGGTGTAATTGACGCACTCCGCAAAAAGGGCTGTTCCGACGGCGACACTGTTTCAATTTATGAGCTTGAATTTGACTTTATGGATTAATATTGCGTGATACGGAGTTAATATGGAAAATACATCTGTTCATTCATTAGCCGATGAAATTTCTCCGCTTACACTTGCCTTTGTGGGTGACGGCGTCTATGACCTGCTTGTGCGTGAATACCTTGTTCGCAAGGCTAACCGCAGTGTCGGAGAACTCAATAAAATAAAGGTTTCGCTTGTAAACTGCAAAAGTCAGGCTGAATTTGCAAAAATTCTTATGCCGACTCTAACCGAAAAGGAGCTTGCCGTTTATAAGCGAGGCAGAAATGCCGCACCGAAATGTACTCCAAAAAACGGTTCTGTTGCCGATTATCACAGTGCAACGGGACTTGAAGCACTTTTCGGATACTTGCAGATTAATAAAGAATTTGACAGAATAAATCAGCTTTTTGAAATAATTATACATACTCGTTTCGGGGAGTGATTTTATGCAAATGAATTTAAAACCGAATTCCTGTCTTGCAAAGGCAGGAACACTATTTTTTGATTATCTTGTAATTTTCGCCGGAGCAGTTCTTTACGGCATATCGGTAGCAATGTTTACATCACCTAACAATGTTGCCCCGGGCGGACTTACGGGTGTTGCCACAATGCTAAACTATATGTTCTCGTTGCCGATAGGTATTATGATTTTTGTGATGAACATTCCGCTTTTCATCTGGGGATTTATCGAGAACGGAAAGGGCTTCCTTACAAGAACCCTTGTTGCAACGGCACTTGTTTCGGTTATGATTGATGTTCTTACACCGATTTTGCCTGCATACACGGGCGATACAATTCTTGCCGCAGGATTCGGCGGAGTGCTTAACGGTCTCGGACTCGGTCTTATCTTTTACCGAGGCGGTTCAACAGGCGGTACAGACATCATCGCGCTGAATCTTCACAAGCATTTTCCATTCATTTCAACGGGTACGATAATCCTTGTGTCCGATATTCTTGTGCTTTTAATGGTATTTTTTGTTTATCACAGCATTGAAAATGTACTCTATGCTTTGCTTGTAATTTTTATCAGCATAAAGGTAATTGATGCTGTAAGCTACGGTACTTCAAGAGGTAACGGAAAACTTATGTTTGTAATTTCGGACAATTATGAAGAAGTAAGTGCCAATATTATGAAAAACCTAAAGAGAGGTGTAACATACCTCAACGGTGAGGGTGCATACAGCGGTAATGATAAGAAAGTTATTATGTGCGCAGTCCGTCCTCAAGAGGCTTACAAAATCACATCGGGAATAAAAAATGTTGATCCCAATGCCTTTATTATCGTAACGACGGCAGGCGCAATAAAGGGCAGAGGTTTTGTAAATATTGACAGCAACTGAAAATTATACAAAAATAACGGTGACATTTTCGTGTCACCGTTTTCGTTTGCTTTATTTTCTTTTGCTTCCGGGAGTTCTTTTAATTCTGTTGCTGTCCTTGAAAACCCATATTCTCTGCATTTTGTAATTGACCGTCCACAACAAAAGATCGACAATCGCCTTTGTGAGTGTAACGGGAATCGGTAAGAACCAAAGTGCCGATACAATAAGTGAGCTTGCACACATTATGCAGAAAAACAGAATAAAAAATCTGAGTGCCTGTTTTGCTCCGTTATCCGTATTGCCGAAGATGACTTTTCTGTTGATGAGAAAATTAATTCCGCCCGAAACAACTCGTGCCATAAGCGTTGCCAGCATAATGTTAAAGAACATATGTGACGGCAGAATATACGCAAATATCGTGAACAAAACAAGGTCGATTATCGTACAGCCGATTGATGCCGTCGCAAATCTCAACGGAGTTCTGTAGATAAGGTAGGTGTCCTTAATAAGACGAAAATTGCTGCTGCAGTTTGAGCAATCGGCTATAATGTTCACAAAGTAAAACGGGACTCTCATGTCGGCACATTTTGTGAGAAAATTCATTTCAAAATCAAAACGACTGCCCTTTGTTTTCATCACCGTGTCATACAGAAATGCAGGAATACCTCGCAGTCCTGTTTGAGTGTCACTGCAACTTTTGCCCGTAATAACCTTGAAATATGCCGAGGACAGTCTGTTTCCGATTCGTATATTAATCGGCATTTTAGACTTTTTGTAATCTCTTTTGCCAAGAATCAGACTGCCGTTTCTAAGGTCAAGCATACGGCTGATTTTCATAACATCATTTGCAGTATGTTGTCCGTCAGCGTCACAGGTAATGTAGCCCGTGATATTATAAAGATTATCGTGAGCGTATTTGATGCCTGCTTTAAGGCTTGCACCTTTGCCGTTGTTATTTTTCAGGTGAACAAGATGACAGCCAATACTTGTCAATTCGTTAAAATATTCCGATTTGGGATTAAGACCGTCATTGACAACAACAATATGCTCAGCTCCAAAATTCTGTAATTCATTGCAGAGGTTGATTGTATTTCTGTTTTCACAATAAATAGGAATAATTATCGCGTGACTCATGCAGCTGTTCCTTTCATTTTTATATTTTTAGTATACAACAATTTTTCTTTTGTGACAATATTCAATCTGTCTCTTATACACATCTGACGCTGCCGACGAAGA
>ERZ1027256.296-NODE-296-length-21635-cov-6.153105_pt1 | contig 21635 bp, 16 predicted proteins | sample MGYA00519242_ERZ1027256 | MGnify/ENA primary metagenome ERZ1027256 (study PRJEB26926, sample SAMN06164394) | human gut metagenome | biome: ENVO:00009003; feature: ENVO:2100002; material: ENVO:00002003 | host: Homo sapiens | place: USA | collected 2012 ...
ATCTTAAAGTGTAAACAATCATCCCGAACATTTTGTTCACTATCTGGGCTTGACACGATTTGTCGCACCCTACAAGTTGAGAATCAATAAAAATGTGCAATTTTCGCGGGCGGATAATATCCGCCCCTACAAGATTGTGCTGATTTGCAATATTGATTGTTTGCCTATCGCAGACATTCACAGTTGTACGCTACAATTTATTGCTTTGCTTCACCCGCTCTTTTTTGACTGTTCTGTCTCTCTGCGGGGCATTTACAAAATACTTTTAGCAAATTTCTCAACCAAACCACACGGAGATATGATATGTTCAGAAAAATGAGGCGCACTGAGCGCGAACTGCCCGAGAGGCAGGCAAAAGAAATACTCGAAAACGGCTCTTACGGTGTGCTCGCCCTCGCGGGCGACGGTGGTTATCCCTATACCGTGCCGCTGAACTATGTCTATGACGGCGAGAGAATATATTTCCACTGCGCCGCCGAGGGTCATAAAATCAACGCCATAGCGCGGGACAATAAATGCTCGTTCTGCGTCGTCGAAAACGGCGGAGTGATCGAAGACCGCTTCACCACAAAATACCGGAGCGTTATCGCTTTCGGAAAAATATACGAAGAGACCGATGAGAAATGCAGGGAGAATGTTTTTCGCCTGATGATGCGGTCGCTGACTCCGTCGGTAACAAATGAAAAGCGCGAGGAAATGTCGCACTGCCAAAAAGCGCGTATTCTCGCAATGGATATAGAATATTTGAGCGGCAAGGGTGCGAATCAGTAAAATACAATCTGCCGTCAATGAGGGGTTAAATCAATGAAAAAGAAAAATATAATTTGGCTGTGCGCCAATATAGCGGTGTTTGCGCTGTTCGCGTTCTTCCACAGCGTGAAATTCGTCGCGGCGGCAGCGGTCGTCTATTCTGCGGCGAGCATAGGACTTTTGACATTCGATATGTGCCGCGGACGCACGGAGAGCATCTGGTGCGCGCCGATGGTGCCGGTGGCGCTCATGATTTTCGAGACCGAGATAAATAACGCCATCGACTCGTTCGGTCCGATGCTCTGCGTGAGCGTCATTATCGCGATGGTGCTGACGATAGTTGCCTATATGATATGCAAGAAGAAGTTTGCGGGCTTTTCCGTCGGCGGAGTGAAGCAGGCGCTGTTTATTCTGCTCGCCGCGCTTTCTATAATGGGCTGCGCCATGACGCTCAATAATACGTTCACACGCGGCGTACATAATGTCAACACGGTCGTTATCGAGACGGACGACGATATCCGAACCGCGTTTTACAATGGTCCGCACAGAATCCGTGTGACCCCGTGGAAAGGCGCGGGAGTCGACGCGTGGATCGACCTGCCCAAGGAGCGCTGCGGCAAAGTCGAAGTCGGAGATTCAATTGAGGTCAAGGTCGAAACAGGACTTTTCGGCGTGCGCATCTGCTCGCTGACCGAATAACAAGGAGATAATATGCAGGATCTTTCAAATATCAATACTATAAAAGAAATACTCTCGGCTCACGGATTCACTTTTTCGAAGTCGCTCGGTCAGAACTTTCTGATAAATCCGACCGTCTGCCCGCGCATGGCGGAGGCCTGCAGTGCGGACGAAAACACCGGCGTTATCGAGATAGGCGCGGGAATCGGCGTGCTGACCGCGGAGCTTGCAAAGAGGGCGAAAAAAGTCGTCTCTCTCGAGCTTGACACGCGCCTCATACCCGTTCTCGCGGGGACGCTCGAAGATTTCGACAATGTCGAAGTGCTCAATGCAGATGTGCTAAAGACCGACCTGCACGAACTCATCGCAAGCCGTTTTAACGGAATGCGCGTCGTAGTCTGCGCGAATTTGCCGTATTACATCACGTCGCCGGTTATCATGTACCTGCTCGAGAGCCGCATTCCGATAGACGCGGTGACAGTCATGGTGCAGAAAGAGGCGGCGGCGAGACTCTGCGCCCCGGTCGGCAGCAGGGACGCGGGTGCCGTAACAGTAGCGGTCAACTACTATGCCGACGCGAAGAAGCTCTTCGATGTCTCGGCAGGCTCGTTCATGCCCGCTCCCAAAGTGGACAGCAGCGTTATCAGGCTCGATATCAGACCCGACCCGCCTGTTGAAATATCGGACGAGAAATTCTTCTTCCGCGTAGTCAAGGCGGCGTTCGGCCAGCGCAGAAAGACAGCATCGAACTCGCTGAGCGCGGGACTCGGCATCCCGAAAGACAAGATAAACGCGGCAATAGAAGCGGCGGGACTGCCCGCGAGCGTCAGGGCGGAGAGCCTCGGCATGGAAAATTTGGCGCGCCTGAGCGAATGCATCGCGGCTCAGTGCAGATAAGCGGGGGATTTTTATGCTATTGCTCTTAGTAAAATACACGGCGAAGCCCGGCGGCGGAGAAAAATTCGTCAGAGAAATAACAGCCTCCGGGATTCTAAATACTGTCCGCGCCGAAGACGGCTGCGAGGGCTACGACTACTACTTCTTGGCGGAAAACCCGGACACAGTACTGCTCGTTGAAAAATGGGCTTCGGCAAAACAGCAGGAAGCGCATCTTCAAACAGCGCACATGGCAGAGCTGATGAAGATAAAAGAGAAATATATCTCGGGCACCTCAGTCGAAAAAACAGTTTTATAAAATATCAAGGCATCCGCTCATGACGGATGCCTTTGTTTGTTGATGGGGTGTGGGGGGCGCGAATATAAACGGTGCGGATTCTTGAACTGTAAATTCACTGACCGCTCTAATCAACACAGAAAATTCCCTCTCCGGAAGCTCGTCCGAAGAGGGAATTCATTATATATCTTACTTGTTCACTGCGCCGCAGCACTTCTTGTACTTCTTGCCGCTGCCGCAGGGGCAGGGATCGTTCGGACCTATCTTTGCACCCTTGCGGACGGTGCGACCCTTTTCACTGCCGTCGGACGCGCCGCTGGTCGAGGTTATCTCGGCGACCTGCTTGCGCTTGGTGTCCTCCTCGTTCTTGGGCATGATGGTCATCATCAGGCGGACGGTATCCTCGCGGATAGACATGGTCATCTCGTCGAAGATATCGTAGCTCTCCTGTCTGAACGCAACAACGGGATCCTGCTGTCCGTAGGAGCGGAGTCCTATGCCGCGCTTGAGCTCTTCCATGGCGTCAATGTGATCCATCCACTTGCTGTCGACCATCTTGAGCAGAACCATGCGCTCGAGCGCTCTCATTATCGGCACGCCGTTTTCGTCAACGCCCATGAGCTCTTCACGCTCGTCATAAATCTTGTGTCCGCGCTCGGTGAGCTCCTCCTTCGCCTCGTCGCGGTCGAAGCCGTCGACGAAATCTTCGGGAGTGGTCAGCCAGCCGAGGAACTTCTCACGCAGTCCGACTATGTTCCAGTCGGAGTGGGAGAGCGCCTTCGGGCAATAGAAATCTATGGACTCGGCGATGCACTCGTCGAGCATCTTGAGTATAACGGGCTTGAGGTTCTCGCCGTCGAGCACCTGGTCGCGCTGCTTGTAGATAAGCTCACGCTGGCGGTTCATGACATCGTCGAAGCTCAGGACGCTCTTACGCACCGAGAAGTTGCGCGACTCGACGCGCTTCTGCGAGCTCTCGATAACATTTGAAATCATCTTCGACTCTATCGGCATATCCTCGGGGGTTCTGAGCGTGTTCATTATAGTAGTCACGCGCTCGCCGCCAAACAGGCGCATCAGGTCGTCCTCAAGCGACAGGTAGAAGCGGCTCACGCCGGGGTCACCCTGACGGCCGGAACGTCCGCGCAGCTGGTTGTCGATTCGGCGGGACTCGTGGCGCTCTGTGCCGATGATGCAAAGGCCGCCTGCCTGCCTGACCTGCTCCGCCTCGCCGGAAATTTCGTTCTTATATTTCTTCTCGAGAGCCTGGAATTCCTCTCTCGCGCTGATTATATCCTCGTTGTCCGTGTCGCCGAAGCCGGTCGACTCGGCTATAAGCTCTTCGCTGTAGCCCTTGCGGCGCATCTCGGATTTCGCAAGGAACTCCGCGTTACCGCCGAGCATGATATCGGTTCCGCGTCCTGCCATGTTCGTGGCTATCGTGACCGCGCCGAGCTTACCTGCCTGCGCGACAATTTCTGCTTCCTTTTCATGATACTTGGCATTGAGCACTTCGTGCTTGATGCCGCGCTTTTTGAGGAGCTTACTGAGCGTCTCGGACTTCTCGATGGATATCGTACCGACAAGCACGGGCTGACCCTTTTCGTGGCGCTCGACAATGTCATCGATGACTGCGTTGAATTTCGCGGGCTCGGTCTTGTAGACGAGGTCGTCCATGTCCTTTCTTATCATCGGCTTGTTCGTAGGAATCTCCACGACGTCAAGCGAATATATCTCCTGGAACTCCTCGCTCTCGGTCATTGCGGTACCGGTCATACCGGAGAGCTTGTCATAGAGTCTGAAGTAGTTCTGGAATGTAATGGTCGCGAGCGTCTTGCTCTCGTGCTCAACATTGACGCCCTCTTTTGCTTCGATCGCCTGGTGCAGACCCTCATTGTAGCGTCTGCCAAGCATGATGCGTCCGGTAAACTCGTCGACTATGAGCACCTGGCCGTCCTTCACAACATAGTCAACATCGCGGCGCATGACGCCTATAGCCTTTATCGCCTGGTTGATGTGGTGCTGTATGGTCATGTTCGCGGGATCCATGAGGTTGTCGAGATTGAAATACTTCTCCGCCTTTGCGATACCCTTTTGAGTCAGCACGGCGGTTCTCGCCTTTTCGTCAACTATGACGTCGCAGTTTTCGCTGACCTGGTCGGCGGTGTCTTCGAGTCTCGAAGAGGAGCGAAGCTCTTTTATGCGCTCAAAGTTGAGCGTGCGGGCGAAAGCGTTCGCCTGCTTATAGAGATCGGTCGAGCGGTCGCCGCGGCCGGATATGATAAGAGGCGTTCTCGCCTCATCGATAAGTATCGAGTCGACCTCGTCGACTATCGCGAACGAGTGACCGCGCTGAACCTTGAGCTCTTTGTAGGGCACCATGTTGTCACGCAGATAGTCGAAGCCCATCTCGTTGTTCGTGCCGTAGGTTATGTCGGCGGCATATGCCTCACGGCGCTCGTCGTTGTTCTTCTCATGGATTATCAGACCGACCTTGAGCCCGAGGAAGCGGTAGACCTTGCCCATCCACTCGCTGTCGCGGCGTGCGAGGTAGTCGTTGACCGTGACGATGTGGACTCCGTTGCCGGAGAGCGCGTTAAGATAAGCGGGGAGCGTTGCGACGAGCGTTTTGCCTTCGCCGGTCTTCATCTCCGCGATGCGTCCCTGATGCAGAACGATACCGCCGAGAATCTGCACGGGGAAGTGCTTCATCCCGAGCACACGCCACGAAGCCTCGCGGCAGGCGGCGAACGCCTCGGGCAGGATATCGTCAAGGGTCTCGCCGTTGGCGAGGCGCTCCTTGAAATAAGGGGTTTTTGCTTTGAGCTCCTCATCGGTGAGTTTTGAATATTCCTCGTCAAGCGCGAGCACCTTGTCCTTTATCGGCGTGATACGCTTGATTTCTCTCGAAGAGTAGTCTCCGAAAATTTTCTTTAAAAGACCCATATAAAGTCACCTCAAAAATTTCTTCTTGCCTTAACGGCTTGGATATGTTAATATCGGATTGATATATTATGCTATTATAAGGGAAACGGAGCGGTGAAAAATGCCTAAAAGAAGCGATTATATCTCGTGGGACGAGTATTTTATGGGGATCGCGATGCTCTCGGCTTGCAGGAGCAAGGATCCGAACACCCAGGTGGGCGCCTGCATCGTAAACGACAGAAACAGGATAATGTCCGTCGGCTATAACGGCTTCCCCTCCGGCTGCGACGATGACGAGTTCCCGTGGGAGCGCGAGGGAAACGCGTTTAACACAAAATACGCCTATGTCTGCCACGCAGAGCTCAATGCGATATTGAACGCCAGCGGCGACCTGCGCGGATGCAAGGTCTATGTCGCGCTCTTCCCCTGCAACGAATGTGCCAAGGCGATAATCCAGAGCGGGATAAAAGAAGTCGTCTATATCAGCGACAAATACCGCAACACCGACAGCGTGCGCGCATCGAAAAGAATGTTCGACGCCGCGGGAGTGAAATACACGAAGCTCGAGATGAAGCGCGACAAGCTCGTTATCGACTTCTCCGAAAACTCAATATAAAGAAAGCTTTTTGCGTCGCCTTTTCGGCGGCGCTTTTTTATATATCGACAGTCAGCTCGACCGGACAATGGTCGGAGCCGAATATCTCCTGATGTATTTTCGCGCCGGTAAGCCGGCTGTTGAGCCGCTCGGAGCAGAGGAAATAGTCGATGCGCCAGCCCGTGTTCCGCTCGCGCGATTTGAAGCGGTAGCTCCACCAGCTGTACTGCCCCTCAGCGTCGGGATAGAAATATCTGAATGTATCAGTGAAGCCCGCCGAGAGCAGTTCGGTCATCTTGTTTCTCTCTTCGTCCGTGAAGCCGGGGTTCTTGCGGTTCGTCTTGGGGTTCTTTAAATCTATCTCGTTGTGCGCAACATTCATATCGCCGCAGACTATTACGGGCTTGTCCCTGTCGAGCGAGAGAAGATAGTCCCTGAACGCGTCCTCCCATGTCATTCTGTAGTCGAGCCGTGCGAGCCCATCCTGCGAATTGGGGGTATAGACGCAGACAAAATAGAAGTTCTCGAATCCGAGCGTTATAACGCGGCCCTCACGGTCGTGCTCGGGGATGCCGATGCCGTATGACACGCTCAGAGGCTCTTCGCGCGAAAAGACCGCCGTGCCGGAATAGCCCTTTTTCTCGGCGTAGTTCCAGTAGCAGTGATAGCCCTCGGGCGCAAAGTCGACCTGCCCCGCCTGAACCTTCGTCTCCTGCAGGCAGAGGATATCGGCATCAAGCGCCGCGAAAGCCTCTGAAAAGCCCTTGCCGATGCACGCTCTTATTCCGTTGACATTCCATGAGATGAGTTTTTTCTCCGCCATGCCGCTGACCCCTTTCAGGACATATCTTATGCGCCGAAGCACATATACCTTGATATTATATCATAACTTTCGGCGAATTTCCATAACTTTATAAAGGCGAATGTAAACAATCTATTACTAAAAGGCAGTCTGTGATGTTATCTTGCATAAAAACACAGCGTTATTAATTTTGTTTTTATCAAAATTTACTTGACATTATTAGTTAATTAGTGTAAATTTATAGTGCACTGTGTTGCCTTGTCAAGTGCAACACAAAAACGGGCGGAAAGACCCGAAAATATTTTATGAAAGGTTTTTGACATGAAAAAGAATCTTCTGAAGATCGCTTCCCTGCTTCTTGTCCTCGCGATGATATTCTCGTTCGCGGCGTGCAAGAGCGACAAGGACAACGGCGATTCCACAGCCCCCTCCGAAAGTTCCGCAGACGCGAACAACACCGTCTCCGACGAAAGCACCCCCGCAGAGGCCTCAAGTGAGGACGCTTCTGCCGAGTCCACCGAAATTGAGACCGTTACCGACGCTTCCGGCAAGGTCATCGAGACCAAGCCCGCCGACAGCGGCAAGGCTCCCGTAGTCACCTCGAAGGGCAACAAGGCCCCCTCGAGCACCGCGGATATCCTCAACTATTACAATGCCGCCACAAAGGCAGCCGTTTCCGGCAAGGTCGGCTTCACAAAGCACAGAGAGACAAAGAACGAGAAGATCGATGCAAACGCTGTTGTCAAGCAGTTCAAGAGCCTTATCTACAAGTTCATGGGCATCGGTGCCGAGAACGCCTACAACGAGACCGTCACCAAGGGTCAGTGGGATACCGACACAAACAAGTATTTTCTCAGAGCTTCGACCCTCGGCACCGGCGACGTTACCGCAGCTTCCTGCAAGCAGAGCGGCTCGAACTACATAATCACCATCAACATCAAGAACGGCAATTCCTATGCAACCAAGGGCACCGCGACCTGCAACGCTCCCCTCGACAAGAGCGGAATCTGCGTCGGCGACAAGGACAAGGGCTACTATGACCACAAGAGAGCCAGCTGCATCTATGACGCCATCGACGAAGTTTACGGCGGCGCAAAGGTCACCGAGAGCTACTCGGGCGCAGTTGTTACCGCAACTATCGACGCCGCGACCGGTCATTTCGTCAAGCTCGATGTCAAGTTTGATATCACCGTCAACATCGACATCGGTATCGGCAAGCCCACCGCTACCGGAACATCGTATGTAAGCTATTCCAGCTTCAAATATTGATTTTTCTAAGGGGATAGGAAACAATGAATAAGAATCTCAAGAGAATCGCGGCTCTTCTGCTCGCGATCGCCATGATTGCAAGCTTTGCGGCCTGCAAGAAGGACAAAGATAACAACGACACAACTGCCGCCGGCGACACCGCCGTCAACGGCGACGCTATTGCGGACGATCTGCTTCCCGAGGCCTCCTCGGAAGCAGCCTCCGACGACACCGCGGTCGAGACCGAGATAGTGACCGACAAAGAGGGGCACACCGTTATCGAGACCAAGGCTCCCGCCGACAATTCCGCAAAGCCCTCGAACGGCAAGCCCGAGAGCTATGCCGAGATCCTCGCCGCTTACAGAGACGTTCTCAATCTCGCAAAGAGCAGCAAGGTCGGCTATGAGAAGTCCGAGTGGCAGACCCTGCCCAAGGACAAGAGAAACTTTGACGGTTTTGTTATCAACGCGGCTCTTCCCGTTGCCGAGCTGTTCATGACCAGCGAAAAAGATGCAAAGGGCAAGAAGCACGAGAACAACCCGAAGGGCACCGACATGAAGTGGTTCCCGATTTATCAGCATCCCACAAAGGGCTGCACCCTGACCGATGTCAGCAAGATAAAGAGCGCAAAGTGCGAGGTTCTCTCGAACGGCAACTACAAGATAACGATAGTCCTCAAGGCGGATATCAACCCCGAGCCCTGCGATCCCAAGACGGGCGTTATCTCTAAGGGCTTCACCGGAACGATGTTCAGCCCCCTTGCAAAGGCCGATATCGACAACACCCTCCAGAACGACCCCAACGTCACGAAGGTCGTCAAGGATGTTGAGTATTCGCTCAAGTACTATGACTGCACCGCAGTGCTCACCTACAACCCCAAGACCAATCATATGGTAGATCTCTATCAGTATATGCACGTCCTTATCACCGGCTCCGGCAAGGTGCTCGGCAGCAGGTTCTCCGGCAATGCGGTTCTCGACAACTATCTTGAGATAACCAACGTCAAGTATTAATCGAATAGCAAAATAGAAAAGGCGCGGTTTACAGCTTATGTGAGCCGTGTCTTTTTATATAACTCCGCTTTTTCGGATTTAACAACAAACTTGAAAAATTGCCCCGAATAGGGTATAATTAGCTGACTTAAAAAACTTGTGAGGTGCCTATGGACAGAGAAAACAGAAAATTTCTGAAAAAGCTTTCCGTATGCGTTGCCGTTCTGTTTGTTATAGTAACGGTCGTGAGCCTGTGCGTGATGAATTTCACGCCGATAAACAGGCTTCTCGGAGGATACAAAGAGCAGCCGCTCGATCTCTCCCGCGCAGACGGAGCCAATATTACTTATAACGACGACGGCACGATAACCCTCGGCGAGGGCTATTCCGAGATAGAGTTTACCGGCATTGACGCGCGCGTCGGTTCTATAGGGTTCGATGTCGACTTCGGAGAGTCGGCAAACAGCGGCAAGGTCTATGTCGATTTCGCCGATTCAACGAGCTCATATTACCGCACGAATATCGCAAAGCTCACGCTCGAAAACGGGCTCGACAATGTCATGACCTGCAACTTCTCCGGCAAAGTGTCGCGCCTCAGACTCGAGATATCTCTCGACGACTATCACAGCACAACGCTCAGGGGCATCACGCTCAATCAGTCGATAAGCGCGCTGCACATAGCGGAAATTATCCTGACATATCTGCTCATAGCTGCTGCCGCCATAATTATCATCTATGCTATAGCGAATCCCGCCGGAGCGCGCAAGGAATTCTCCGACAACAGAGTCAACTGCACCCGCATCGCGGCAGTCATAACCGCCGCCGCAATGGTATTTTCGGTGTATCTCACATTCACAAATCTGCAAAAAGGCTGGTCGACCACGCACTACAGCTTCACTTCGCAGGAGGGCGACCAGATAACCAAAGAGCTCGTTGACGCGTTTGAGCATCATCAGGTGAACCTTCTCGAAGAGCCTGACGAAGATCTGCTCAAAATGGACAATCCCTATGAATACACAAGGCGTGATGCTGAAATAGGCGCGGGCAACTTTCTCTGGGATCACTGCCTGTATAATGGCAAATATTATTCTTATTACGGCATCGGTCCTGTCATCGCGCTGTTCCTGCCGTATCATCTGATAACCGGCTGCTATTTTCCGACCGGCTGGGCGACGCTGATGTTCGCGCTCGTCGGAATAATATTCCTGACAAAGATATATCTCGCGGTGATAGACAAAAAATTCCGCAGCCTGCCGACCAATACGGTGCTCGCGGGGCTGATAACCTTGCAGATGTCCTCGGGAATCATGTTCTCCGCGGCGCGTCCGCTGTTCTATGAGCTCGCCATCTCCGGCGGATTCATGTGCGTGACTATCGGCGCGTATCTGCTCATGACCTCGAACATTCTCTGGGACGGCAAAATCTCATATGTCCGCCTCGGCTTTGCCTCGTTCTTCCTCGGCTATGCCGTGCTCTGCCGCCCGACGCTCGCGGTCTATTGCATCGCCGCGCTGTTCTTCTTCGCGGGCGGACTCAAAAAAGCGCTCGACGGACTCGAAAAGAAGCAGAAGACCCGCACATTCTTCAAATATGCGGCTGTCGCCCTCGTCCCGCTCGGCGTTATCGCCCTCGGGCAGATGGTATATAACTATCTGCGCTTCGACAATCCGCTCGACTTCGGCATTCAGTATTCGCTGACGATAAACGACTTCACTCATTCGGAGTTCCACTGGAAATATGTGCTCATCAATATGTATGCGTATCTTCTGAACATGCCGCACTTCACGCCCAAGACATTCACGCATCTTGCTTCCTCTGCGGAGCGCTTCGGGCTCAACGGCTATATGTTCTTCGACGACGCTGGCAAGAATCTTATATCCGTCGGAATCATATACCGCGCTCTGCCCATGTTCGCCTATCTCTTCTCGGGCAAGGCATTGCAGCGCGTCGAGAAGAAAAAGCGCGTATTGCCCATCCTGCTTATCGGCGTGACCTGCATTCTCATGCCGCTCGCGATAATCTTCTCCTCGTGGGAGAGCGGCTATGCCGTACGCTACAACGCGGACTTCTCATGGCAGATGGTCATCGGCGCGCTCGTCATCGCGTTCACACTCTATAAGAGCATCAAGTCGGAGAGCACAAAGAAGCTCGTCGATTTGATATTCACGGTCTCGACTGTCGCGTGCATATATGTGAACATGGCTCAGCTGATCTCGTTCACGGGCGTTGAAGGCGCTTTCTGGATGAATCTCTGGAGATAAAATAAAACTAATCTGACCCTGTCTGTCGTGCGGACGGGGTCAAAACACGATATAAAAGACGAGAGAATCGACGGCGGCAAGGCGTTCGACTGGGGCAGAGCGTGCTCGATCTCGGCACGGGCACGGGCGTTTTGCCGCGCAACATGCACAGCTTCGGCGCAAAATGGACGGGGACGGACATATCCCACGAACAGATAGAGCAGGCAAAGAAGCTCTCGCAGGGCATGGGCATCGGCTATTACGCGATGCCGGCTGAAAAGATAGACTTCCCGGATGCTTCATTTGATGCCGCGACCGCCTGCCAGTGCTTCTGGTATTTCGACCACGAAACGCTCATCCCTCAGCTCTGCCGTATGCTAAAAAGCAACGGGCGTCTTCTTGTACTGCGCATGGAGTGGCTGCCGTTTGAAGACAAGATTGCCGGCATGAGCGAGGATCTCGTGTTCAGATACAGCCCCGACTGGAGCGGTGCGGGCGAAACAATGCACCCGATAGAAATCCCCGCCTGCTACAAAGAAAAGTTGAACTCGTGCATCACGAGGAGTGGAAGCTGAAGGCGCATTTCACGCGCGAGAGCTGGAACGGCAGGATGAAAGCCTGCCGCGGAATCGGCGCGTCGCTGACACCCGAGGAGATAGAAAACTGGGAGCGCGAACATCTTGAAATGCTCAAAGAAAACGCACCTGAGGAGTTCGATGTTCTCCACTTTGCCGCCATGGCGGAGCTCAGGAAAAAAGACTGATAAAACAGTAAAGCCTACCCGGGAGCGGGTAGGCTTTTTGCTTTTGTGTTTTGAGAATAAGTTTAAGTATGCAGGTGAAGTTCTTTTGGTGCTGCGGTACGCAGTCTTGCAAATCATTCCGTCTCTCTTTTTCCTCCAACCGCTTTGCCGAGTTCGGAAAACGCTATCGGTGCGAGGGCGAGGGCGGCGACGGTCAGCCACTCATATATATTGAGCACGGACACATCGAACAGCACCCGCAGCGGCGGGACGGTCATAACAATGAGCTGGAGCGCGGCGCAGAGGGCGGCGCAAATAGTGAGCTTTCTGTTTGAAAAAATACCGATGCTGAAAACCGAGCGGCGCGAGCGCATATTGAACGAATGAGCTATCTCGCAGAGGCTCTGCGTCGCAAACGCCATGGTGCGTCCAAGCTCGACGCAGGAATTTTTAAAGAGCGAGTTGCCCGCGACGAACGCAAACAGACTCAGCGCGCCTATCAACATTCCCTCGAGGGCTATGTCGAGCCCCGTGCGGTCGGCGAAAAAGCTCTTTGAGCTGTCGCGCGGGGGACGCTGCATGATGCGGCTGTCGAGCCTCTCCGCGCCGAGCGCGAGCGCGGGCAGGGAGTCTGTGACGAGATTTATCCACAAAAGCTGTATCGGCAGGAGCGGCGCGGGCATGCCGAAGAGAGTGGCGGCAAAGACGCAGAGTATCTCGCCGATATTGCAGCCGAGCAGATAGTGTATGGCGCGGCGGATGTTGTCATATATTCCGCGCCCCTGGGCGACAGCTTTGACTATTGTCGCAAAATTGTCGTCGGTCAGAATCATGTCGGCGGCGTTCTGCGCCACCTGCGTGCCGCCCTTGCCCATGGCGCAGCCGATATCGGCGGCCTTTAATGCGGGCGCGTCGTTGACCCCGTCGCCCGTCATCGCAACAACCTCGCCGTGGGCGCGCAGAGCCTTGACTATCCGGACTTTGTGCTCCGGCGTCACACGCGCATATACGCGGCAGGAGCGCACGGCGCGCGCGAATTCGTTCTCGCCCATTTTGTCTATCTGCGCGCCCGTCAGACATTCGCCGGAGCGCGAGAGTATGCCGAGTTTTTTCGCCGTGGCGCAGGCGGTGCCCGCATGGTCGCCGGTTATCATAACAGGCGTTATTCCCGCGCGGCGGCAGGTTTTGACCGCCTCATATGCCTCTTCGCGCGGCGGATCCTCCATGCCGATAAGCCCGCAGAATGTCAGCCCCGTCTCGCTTATTTTTCCCCCGTTTGTCTCGCCCGTGGCGACGGCGATAACTCTTAATGCCCGCTCAGCAAGAGAAGCGTTGAGACTCAGTATTTTTTCACGCCGAGCCGAAGTCAGCGGGCTTTTCGTTCCGTTTAATATTATATCGGAACACTTTTTTATCAGCACATCGGGCGCACCCTTTGCGACCGTTATTATTTTGTCCCCGTCTCTTATCGCGACGGACATCATCTTCCGCTCGGACGAGAACGGTATTTCATCGGTTCTGGGTTTTTGGCGGTTGAGCTTCACTGTATCGGTGCCGGATCGCTCCGCCGCCGCGACTATCGCAGCCTCGGTCGGCTCGCCGGACACCTTGCCCTTGCCCTCGTATTTTGCGTCGCAGCAGAGCGCGGCGAGTGAAAAAAGCTTTTTCGCCTCTTCGCCGGTCAGCTGAATTTCGCCAGACGGCGAGCAGGCGGCAGTGACTGTCATTTTATTTTGTGTCAGCGTACCTGTCTTATCGGAGCAGATATATGTTGCCGCGCCGAGCGTCTCGACTGCGGGCAGGCGGCGTATGACCGCGTTGCTCTTCGCCATCTTCTGCACCCCGAGCGAGAGCACAACGGTGACAACTGCGGGCAGTCCCTCGGGGATAGCCGCAACGGCGAGACTGACGGACAGCATGAACGCGCTGAGCACGCCCATGCCGCGCAGGATGCTGAGCACGAATATCAGCGCGCATATCGCCAGCGCGCCGATGCCGAGGACTTTGCCTATCTTCGCGAGCTTTATTTGCAGCGGCGTTGTCGGTTCGTCTTCTGTGTTCAGAAGATGTGCTATCTTCCCGACCGCCGTGTCCATGCCCGTCTGAGTCACGACTGCCCTGGCGTGGCCCGCGGTTATGACTGAAGACGAAAATATCATATTTTTGAGCTCCGCCTGCGGACTGCCGTCGGGAATACGGCAGAGAGCGTCCTTTTCGCACGGCATGGATTCGCCGGTCAATGCACTCTCCTGTGCCGACAGCGAATGTGAAGATATCAGCCGCGCATCTGCGGGGACAAGATCGCCCGCACGGACTTCTATAATATCCCCGCGAACAACTTCCGACGCAGGGATTTTTGTCTCTTTTCCGTCTCTTATGACTGCCGCCGTCGGCGCGGACATATTTTTAAGCGCCTCGAGCGAATGCTCCGCGCGCCGCTGCTGAATGACCCCGACTGCGGCGTTGAGTATAACTATTATCAATATCATTATCGGGTCGGCGAAGTCGCCGTGTTCCTCTAAAAACGAGGTCGCAAACGACACTCCGCTCGCTATGAGCAGGACTATTACAGTGAAATCCTTGAACTGCTCGAAAAATTCCGCGATGATACTTTTTTTCTTTTTGCCGCGCAGTATGTTTTCGCCGTCCTGCCCGAGCCGCTTCTCCGCTTCGCGCGAGCTCAAGCCCCTGTCAACGCTGCTGCCGAGCTTGCCGACCGCATCCGCGGCGCTCATCGAATACCAGTCCATATTTTCTCCCCCTTTTTTATTGAGTCCGTGCAATATATATTCAATTTATCGCCGAAAGTTTACCAAAGTTATTGAACCGTTCACATTTCAATGATAAAATAAATTGTAATTATGTCTTTTTTTCGACAGACGGAGGTATCGCGCTTCGTGACAAAGATAGTTAAATTTCTAAAACCGTATATGGGAGCTACCGTGGCGGCGCTGTTTTTCTCGCTGTTCAACAATCTTATGCAGCTGATTCTGCCCGCGATGATGGCTCTGATGATAAACACCGGCATCGGCGACGGGCGCATGGGCACTGTTCGGCTCATCGGCGGCGTTATGGCGGTGCTCTCCGCTATCGCGATAGGCGCGGCAATCGCGGGCAGCTACTATTCTTCAAAGGTCTCCGCCTGCTTCGGTCTGTCGCTTCGCCGCGCGCTGTTCGTCAAGGTCGAGTCGCTGAGCCAGTGCGATATAGATAAGATAGGCACGCCCTCGCTGATAACGAGAACGACAAACGACATCCGCCAGATTCAGGACATGATCCTGATGATGATCCGCATTATTATCAGCGCGCCGATAGTCATGGTCGGCGGCGCGTTCATGGCGTTCACGCTGAATAAGAGGCTCTCGACCGTCATGTTCATCGCTATTCCGATAATTTTGGTTATCGCCCTCGTCGTCGCAAAGCAGGTTCTGCCGATGTTCGACAAGGCGCAGAAAAAGACCGACAGACTCAATCTCATCCTGCGCGAGAAGCTCAGCGGAATCAGAGTTATCCGCGCGTTCAACCGCTCGGAATATGAGGACGAGAAGTTCAGAAAGGCAAACTACGACCTGACCGGACTCATGCTCAAGATAAACCGTATTTTCGCGTTCCTTATTCCGCTCGCAACGCTTCTTTGCTATGTCATAGTCGCCATTCTCCTCAAGATGGCGGCGGATCAGATAGACGCGCTCGACGCCGTAGCGGACAGCGTGCAGATAGCGAACACCGTCGGCGATCTGCAGGCGTTCATGGTCTATATGATAATGATAATCTACGCGGTCTCCATGGCGGCGTCGCTGTTCGTGATGCTCCCGAAAGCGGAGATATCCGCAAAGAGAATCAACGAGGTACTCGACCTCGTCCCGATGATAAAAGAGACCGAGCATCCGATAACCCCCGACGCAGACCGCCGCAGCGAGCTTGAGTTCGACTGCGTGAGCTTTAGCTATCCGGGTGCCGATTCGCCGATACTTTCGCGCATATCTTTCAAGACCATGCCCGGCGAGACCACCGCCGTTATCGGCTCGACAGGCTCGGGCAAATCGACTCTCGTCAATCTTATCCCCCGATTCTACGATGTCTCTGGCGGCAGGATTCTCATTGACGGCGTGGATATAAAAAATATGTCGATGCGCACCCTCCACGAGAAGATAGGCTTCATTCCGCAGAGCGCATTCCTGTTCAGCGGCACCGTCGCTGACAACCTGCGCATGGGCAAACCCGACGCTACAGAAGAGGAGATGTGGGAGGCGCTCGAAACCGCGCAGGCGGCAGATTTTGTCAGAGCCATGCCCGACGGACTCGACAGCGAGCTCTCGCAAAACGGCAAGAATCTTTCCGGCGGTCAGCGCCAGCGCCTCGCGATAGCGCGCGTGTTGATAAGAAAGGCTGAGATATATGTTTTTGACGACAGCTTCTCGGCTCTCGATTTCTCAACCGATGCAAAGCTCCGCAAGGCTCTGCGCGAGAGGATGCCGGATATAACAAAAATAATCGTCGCCCAGCGCGTCGGAACGATAATCGACGCGAGCCGTATAATCGTGCTCGACGAGGGCAAGGTGGCAGGCATCGGTACTCACCGCGAGCTGCTTGAAAATTGTACGGTCTATCGCGAAATTGCCCAATCCCAGCTTTCAAAGGAGGAACTCGCATGAGCAGAAGATCACCTCTGAAGAGAAAGCGCACCTCGCAATCGAGAAAGAAATACAGCGGATATTCCGGCGGCAACCGCCGCCCCGGCGAAAAGCCGAAGAATTTCAAAGAGACCGTCTCGCGCTTCGTGCCGCTCTTAAAGCCGTTTATCCCCGGCATGGTCGTCGTGCTCATAGCGGGCGTTATCGGCACGGTGCTGACCGTCACGGGACCGATGTTCCTCGGCGACATAGTCGACGCGATAAAAGAGCAGGCGGATATAAAGCTCGCGGGCGGCGAGATAAACTTTTCAAAGATACAGAAAATCCTGCTGACCATTCTCGGCATCTACGGTCTGAGCGCGGTGCTCAGCTATGTTCAGCACTATATCATGGCGGGCGTCACGCAGTCCGTCGTGCGCGATCTGCGCGACAAGGTAAACGACAAGCTGACCCACCTGCCGCTGAGCTATATTGACTCGCACTCGAAGGGCGATATCCTCAGCAAGATGATGAACGATATCGACAATATCAGCAACACCCTGCAAAACAATCTCATTCAGATAATCACCTCTGCGGTGAGCTTCATCGGTATGCTTGCGCTGATGTTCTATGTCAGCTGGCAGTTAACTCTTATCACGCTCTCCGTGCTCCCGCCGAGCCTTCTCGTGATATCGATCATCTCTAAGCGCTCCAAGCGGTACTTCCGCCGCCAGTGGGACGAGACGGGCAACATAAACGGACATATCGAAGAGATGTACACCGGTCACACGCTTATCAAAGTCTTTGACCACGAGGAGCAGGCGATAGACGAGTTCGATGATATAAATGTCAGTCTCGCAAAAGCCGGATACAAAGCGCAGTTCATCTCCGGCATAATCGGTCCGATATTAAATTTCGTCAGCAACATAGCCTATGTGCTCATCTGCGTCATAGGCGGCGTGTATGTCATAAAGGGCACTTTCTCTCTCGGAGACATAACGACTTTCTTCACTTATTCAAAGCTCTTCATGCAGCCGCTCGTCAGCATCGGCAACATTGCGAACAACCTTCAGTCCTCGCTCGCGAGTGCGGAGCGCGTATTCAACCTCCTCGATGAGCCCGACGAGTGCGCCGACTGCTACGACACCAGGATCGAAGAGCCCAAGGGCGAGGTCGAATTCAAAGATGTCAGCTTCAGCTACACTCCCGAAGTGCCGCTTATCGAAAACATGAATCTGAAAGTCGAGCCGGGTCAGCTCGTCGCGATAGTCGGACCGACGGGAGCGGGCAAGACGACATTCGTGAACCTGCTCATGCGCTTCTACGATGTCAATAAAGGCGAGATTCTTCTCGACGGGCACGACATACGCTCGATACCGCGCGAAAATCTGCGCAGCGTATTCGGCATGGTGCTCCAGGACACATGGCTGTTCGAGGGCACGATAATGGAGAACATAGCCTACGGGCGCAAAGACTGCTCGCGCGAAGAGGTCATTGACGCGGCAAAGGCGGCAAGAGTCCACCACTTCATCAGCACACTGCCCGACGGCTACGAGACGATGCTCGAAGAGAACGGCGAGAACATCTCGCAGGGTCAGCGCCAGCTTCTGACGATAGCCCGCGCCATCCTCGCGAACCCGTCGGTGCTCATCCTAGACGAGGCGACAAGCTCCGTCGACACGCGCACAGAAGTGCATATCCAAAAGGCGATGAACACGCTGATGAACGGCAGAACGAGCTTCGTTATTGCGCACAGGCTCTCTACCATCCGCGACGCCGATGTTATCTTGGTTATGAACAACGGCACGATAGTCGAGCAGGGCACGCACGAACAGCTGCTCGCGCAGAACGGCTTCTACAGAGAGCTCTACGCCAGCCAGTTCGGAGTGTAAAATATAAAAATTATCCGCTGTATCAAATAATTGATACAGCGGATTTTTCATTTCATCTCACTGTATATTTCCCTCGCGCGGGTCGTCAGGGCTTCCTGCGTGTTTTTTGTCACCCCGTCTATCACTTCATCTAATAATTGGGCGAGCACCGCGCCGAGCTTTCTGCCCTGCGGGATGCCGATGTCCATGAGCGTGCGCCCGTTTATCTGGAGCTCGCTCAGCGACAGGCACGGCTTCTGCGCCGCCAGATTCTTCGCGATTTTTTCGGCATCGGCTATTTGGTCGAGCCGGTATCTGTATTCCGGCGACTGCGCGAGCACATCGGCGCGCATGACCTTGAGCAGTTTCAGCACGCCGTCGAGACCGAATTTTGAGAGATAGCGCGGCATTTTTTCCGTGTTTTCATATAGCTCCCAGCGGTCGTGATTGCTGACGAGAAAGAGAATTTCATCCCTGAATTTGTTCGATACTTTGAGCCGCGCGAGTATCTGCGCCGAAATCTCCGCGCTGATTCGCTGATGCCCGTAAAAATGCGCAACGCCGTTTTCGTCGAATTTTTTGACGGCGGGCTTGCCGCAGTCGTGCAGGAGCATTGCAAAGCGCAGCGTCGGCTCGGGGTCGATGCTCTCGACGGCTATTAGCGTGTGTTCGTATATATCATAGCAGTGGTGCGGGTTGTCGTGGCTGTTTTTGTACATCGGCTGAAGCTCCGGCAGGATTTCAAACAGAACCGGGGCAAAGTCCGTTAGAATTCGCTTTGCTCCCTTTCCGCAGACGAGCTTTAACAGCTCTTTTGCTATGCGCTCTTCTGAAATATTGCCAAGCAGAGCGCGGTTTTTCAAAAGGCTCTGCGCGGTTTTCTCCTCAATTTCAAAGTCGAGTGCGGACGCAAAGCGCAGGGCGCGCAGAATTCGCAGGGCGTCCTCGTTAAAACGCCTGTCCGGGTCACCGACGCATCGGATTATTTTGTTCTTGAGATCATTCTGACCGCCGAAGAGATCGACCGTCCCGGTCATTTTGCTGTAAGCCATGGCGTTGACCGTAAAATCACGCCTGCCGAGATCCGCTCCGAGGTCAGAAGTAAAAGTCACGCTTTTCGGGTGCCTGTTGTCCTCATATTCGCCGTCGAGGCGGAAAGTCGTTATTTCAAGCGGCTCGCCGTCGATAACTACCGTCACTGTGCCGTGCTTTATGCCCGTGTCGATGCAGTGAAAGTCTGCAAACACGGATTTCATATCCTCCGGCTTCGCCGAGGTCGTTATGTCCCAGTCGTTCGGAGTTTTTCCGAGCAGGCTGTCGCGCACGCATCCGCCGACGGCATATGACTCGAAACCCACCGACTGAAGCAGGTTTATCGCGGTGTCAACATTTTTCGGCATATCCATCGTCAAGCGGTTCAACTCCTTTACAACAAAGATATTTTATCATATAATTGTCACCGGATACAAGAGAAAAAGGAGCAAGAACATGAACATACAGATATTCGGAAAATCAAAATGCTTCGACACGAAAAAGGCGGAGCGCTGGTTCAAGGAGCGCAGGATAAAATATCAGCTTATTGATGTTGCAAAATACGGCATGAGCCGCGGCGAATACGCCTCGGTCAAGAAAGCCGTCGGCGGCATGGACAAATTATTCGACGAGAAGAGCAAGGCATACGAACAGCAGTTCATAAAATACCTCGCGCACGACGAGGACAAAGAGGAAAAGCTATTCGAGCACCCCGAACTCTTCAAGACCCCGATAGTCCGAAACGGCAAGCAGGCAACGGTCGGCTACTGCCCGGAGATATGGAAAGATTGGGAATAATTTCGTTCGCACTCAAAGCATAAATTTCTCATTTTCACGAAAGGAGACCCGATATGCCAAACAGAATCTGGCTCTGCGGCGACACGCATATGCATTCTTCAATCAGCGACGGAAAATACACGCCCGACGAGCTCGTTGAAAAATGCAAAGCCAAGGGTCTCGACTGGATAATAATCACCGACCACAACAAAAATGCGGTCGGCGACAAAAGCTATTATTCAGAAAATCTGCTCGTCATTCCCGGCGCCGAATACACCGGGCGAAACGGGCACATGAATATATACGGGAGCGGGCTGTCCGAATTCGACGGCACGCGCCCGGAAAAATACGAACAGTATCTTTCAATGTCCGCGCTCGCTCATTCAAACGGATGCACGGTGTCAATAAACCACCCGTTTTGCAGCCGCTTCGGATGGAGGATGCCGCTCGAAGATTTTCCGGCGGACTGCGTTGAAATCTGGAACATGTTCATGCATCAGAGCAACATGACCTGCATCGGCTGGTGGGAGCGACAGATCCTCGGCGGCAGGCGAATCGCGGCAGTTGGCGGCAGCGACTATCACCGCGACTACGGCACATCGGATATGCTCGCTTCGCCGACAACATTCGTTTTTGCCGAATCAAACAGCGAAAAAGATATTCTATCAGCTCTGCGCCGCGGCAACTCGTTTATCACGAACTCGCCCGACGCGTCGAGGCTCGTTTTGTCATATAGAGACTGCGTTCAGGGCGATGAAATTAAATTTGTCCCGGGGATGAAAGTTCATCTGCGCGCCGAAAGGCTCAGAAAAAATATGACCCTGCGCGTGTTCAACAACGAAAAAATCATATATGAACACAGAATCGGCGGCGAATCGGAACTCGACGAAGATATCTCTATAACAGAAAAAGGCTTTGTCCGCGCGCAGATAACATACCGTCTGCGCGGATTCAGAAAGGTATTTTTCAACATCAAAATGGCTCTATGGAGACCGAAAGAGAAAAATATTCCGTATGATACCGCCGTGTGGTGCATAACTAACCCGATGTGGATAGTGTGAAAATATATTTTAGAATTTCAAGTTGACTGTGCGGGCATATTTTATTCTCGTACATAATTAATGCGGGCTTATATAAAGTAAAAACAAACCTGTCTCTTATACACATCTCCGAGCCCACGAGACATGCGCAGATCT
>ERZ1027256.300-NODE-300-length-21273-cov-6.714346_pt1 | contig 21273 bp, 20 predicted proteins | sample MGYA00519242_ERZ1027256 | MGnify/ENA primary metagenome ERZ1027256 (study PRJEB26926, sample SAMN06164394) | human gut metagenome | biome: ENVO:00009003; feature: ENVO:2100002; material: ENVO:00002003 | host: Homo sapiens | place: USA | collected 2012 ...
ATCCATAAAGGGGCGTCATGATGCTCCTTCGCTGAGTCTCTGCTCTGATGGAAATGAATCTGACTTGGCTCTCTATGTTTATGAAATTCTTCTGTTCCTTTCAGCACCTTACGGCGGACGTCTCCTCCTTTGTGTATAAATTTTCTTTATTTATTTTTATATATTTAATAGAATCATGCATTTTGCAGATTCTCATTTTTCGCTAAAATGGCTCTATCACACTTTAAATTCTTCCAGAAATAAGTATGATAGAGCCATTTCAAGTAACTATTTATTCTTCTTGATGCAGGTAATATATTTTCAGTTAAATTCTCAATCAGAATGCTTCTGTGATCCTTTCTTCTTATATCATAGCACATCTTTTTTATATGTCATGTCGTTATAACGAACGTTTTCTTTCGTTATAACTGTACAAACTATAAGCTACCATTATAACTTAATAACATGTCCATATAAATATTTGCCATGTTTCTTTTAGTATCATTCATCAATCGATACTTTCGAACAAGCTCCTCTTCTGGTCTATCTGACATGTCCTCTTCCTGCAGTTCCATTAACGATATCCTCAATGTCTTACATATTTTTAATAAAGTATCCAAATACGGACGAGTCTCTCCATTCATTAGTTTACTGATGCTGGAAGTAGACAATCCCGTATACTTTGCTAAAGCATAATTGGATATCTTTCTCTCATTACAAATTTCTTTCAAACGTTTCAACATGCATTCATATTCATCATCCGGATCATAATTCATCAATATCGCCCCCCATTTATACAGATCGTTTTCTGCAATATAACTTTCTATAGTGCCATGCATAGATTTTTCATTCTAATCAGTGTAAGTTCTGCCTTTTCATGCACAAATGAGTGGCATCTTGAATCCGTACACTAAGAATTGTTTAAACGCCTTGGTTTAATTGTGTGGCAGTTCAGTCAATGGCTTCTTATCTTTTAACGAAAGGAGCCTTTGCTTATGAAAGTCACTTTTCAAACCTGTTGTGGCGTCGATGTTCACAAATCTTTTCTCGTTGCCACAATCATTAAAACAACTGGTGGAATTGAACCTTCCTACCAGAAAAGACGTTTTTCTACTTTCAACAATTCTATTTTTGAATTCAAGAAATGGTTACTTGAAAATGAATGCCTCTATGTCTGCATGGAATCCACTGGTAAGTACTGGATTCCGGTCTTCAATCTTCTTGAAGATGAAATCAATGTTACTATTGCTAATCCCAAGTGGGTTAAAGCTGTTAAAGGTAATAAGGATGACACAAAGGATTCGAAATGGATTGGAGATTTGTTCCGTTTAGGACTGGTAAGGGGCAGTTATATACCTTGTAAAAAAATTCGCATTTTACGTGAATTCACAAGATATCGATATAAACTTGTGTCCTGCCGTTCCAGTGAAAAGGATCGGTATCAGAATGCGCTTACTGTTTGTAATGTCGCGTTAGATTCTGTTGTTTCCGATGTTTTTGGGAAGTCATCCACATCCATCATTGACTACCTTTTAGAGCAGTCTGGAACTTCTATTGACCATGAAGTGATTGCATCAAAACTTCTCAAGCGCCTCAAAACTAAAGAAGATGCTGTTATCGAATCCATCGAAGGATATCAGATGACTGATTCCCCAAAATACCGTATGCACCTTGTCCGTGCACATATGGATTATATCACAGCTGCAATCAATGATGTAGATTCTGAAATAGAATCTTTAATCTCTTCGGACCCTGATTATCAAAATGCTGCCGAGTTGCTCTGTACAATTCCAGGTGTCAAACATGACAGTGCGATCACCATCATCTCCGAAATTGGTATTGATATGTCTCAGTTCTGTACCTCAAAACGTCTGTGTTGCTGGGCTGGTTTAACTCCTGGAAGCAACGAATCTGCTGGTAAGAAGAAATCTGTTCGAATTACACGTGCTGGTGTCTACCTCAAACCTGCATTAGTACAATGTGCTCATGCAGCCGTGAAATCTAACAAATCTCCTTACTACAAAAAGAAATATGAATCTCTTGTTAAACGCCATGGCAAGAAAAGAGCCATCATTGCAATCGCAAGAATGATTCTCACTGCTATCTTCCAAATGCTAACAACCGGAGAAACTTGGAACCCTTGCAATCTATACAAAATCGATATGCCTGAAGCTCTGCTCGAAAAGCAGAAGCAAAAGGCTATCAAACAGGCTCAGAAACTATTAATTCGGGAAGGTTTGTTACCACCAACTGAACTTATAGCCTCCTGAACTTTTTAAGAAAATCTCTTAATTCCTAAAAGTTACCATTTAGGGTAGCTTATTTCAGTGCGCCACTTTTTAGGCTGTCCTCTACTTTCTTTCACACTACTTTCATATGCTTATTTTCTTGATGTAACCTAAAGGAATTAATCCTCACATTAGTCTTATAAATGCACCCAAAACCACCATGTTAAAAATATACCATTTACAACCCTTCCTTAGCATCATGAATTCCATCCCGAAGCGCTTTTTTCGCCTCATTAAATGTTAATCCTTCTGGATTTTTCTCAGATTTCATATTCGATTTATTTTTTATCAGAAACCGGAGTCCCATCACCCCCGCCAGCTTTCCGTAGAGTACATGGTATAAAACACCTCTATCATGGAAAAATTTATGGTCAAAACCAAAGAACCATGTTGATGGTCTCGGTCTTTCCTCTCCGATTTCAACCGGAATGCTATAAACCTTTAACCCCTCTTTCAGGCAATCACGGATAAACACGCTGTCCTCACCGTTCGAATATTTTGCGCCACCACCAAACAGCAACGAATAAGTCAGATTTTTTTCGTGCATTTTCGGCGTACGCAATGCAAAACTGTACGCCGGATAGCGTCCGCAATTGTACCACTTCACCCTTTTATAAGCTGAATTCCAATATGTAAAACGACTTTTCTGCACACGCACATTAAATAACAGCATATCCGCTTCTGGATGTTGTTCAAATGCTTCAACAATATGTTCAACCGCTCCGTCGTCATAAACGATGTCCTCATCTGAAAACAAGCATAAATCAGCATCCGCACGTAGTAGCGCGTTGTTGCGAGACAACCCAACACCTCGTTCTGCCAAATGATAACAGCGAATCTGGTGTCCTTCCTGCATCCATTCTTCGTAGCGGTTTTCATTACATTGATTGACAAGAATTGTATCCGCTTGCAGATGCATTTTTTTTGCTAGTTCTTTTACCTCTTTATTCAGAGAGGAAACCAAAATTTGCAGTTTCATAAATCGTCTCCTTTATTTACTACTATAATACCTATAGGCATTTTACAAACACTACAACATTTTAATTTTGTTGAGCTTCATTTTTCATTTATATAAATTTTCTCTTATTCTTTTTCCCATATAACAGGAAATCTGTTAATGGAATGCTCTTGAGAATGGCAATAAGTATTAATGTAAATCCTACGGTAAGAAAAAGTGATATTGTAAAATTCACAAAACCAGCAGGAGTAAAGAACTCACTTTTATTTCCTTTTTCCATTAACCGATTAACCCACATATGTGTTGTGTATACTTCTAACGTATATAACCCCAGTCTGTCCATTTTTATTTTTTTCCAAAAGGTTCGATATGTATAAGCTATCCACATAAGGATAACAATTCCAGTAAATCCAGCAAAGCACCTCATAGTAATTCCTACAAAATCATCCTCACAATGATATAAATCATAATTGAACACAATCCCCGCAAAAATGACAACAGCTATTCCAACAATTCTTGTCCAATATCTAACAAACTCTCTCTCGTAGATATTTAATCCTCTCCTTGTCAACCAACCAGCCCCATAAAACACAGAATAGTATAATATAAATTTAATCCCCCCCCCAATTAATTCCGTATTTTCCGACAAATAATAACAAAACACTTACACATATTCCCGTGTTTACAATCATTTTTACAACTTTCATTTTTTCTTTTGTACATATGTAATTACATACAGTTGCAAAACAGGATAAAACAAATATTACCCAAAGAAACCACATACCCCTATCAATATGTTCTACAATTGAGTTTACAGCTATAATAATATTTCTGTTATATGTACCAAGTAAAAAGACATCTATCAAAAAGAACCAACTTAAAAATGGTAGGGCATAATGCTGTACTGAATACAAGATGCGTTTTCTAACATCTCCCAAACTATTAATATCTTTTACCGCAAAATAACCTGAAATAAACATAAAACCTGGCATCTGAACTGCCCAAATGATATTCGTTAAGATTCCCCCTTCATCAACGACGCTATACTGTAATACATGTCGTACTACAACTAAACTAATCAAAAGTCCTTTATAAATATCTAGTGTTATATTACGCATCGGTGCCTGCAAATTATCCATCTTTCTTCCTCTCTCAATATCCAGTAGTTCTATAATCTAACTTTAGGTACTGTTTCCCAAATTTCGTATTCGGAATCCTACAAGCAGTTTAAAATTTATTGTCATCTACTTTTTCATGTATCATCCTCTTATATCAAGGAACTGTGCTTGTCCATGAATTGTCAATGTTTCAGAGTCTGCCGGAACAAAAATACAATCACCTTTATAAAATGTAACTGCACCGTCTTCATAAGAAATTGTACCACACCCATTGACACACAGTAACACACGAAATGCCAGGTCATCCGCCCTGTAGTGCACCTTCTGTCGCCGTTCCGTATTGACAATCATCCGGTAAACCTCAAAGTATTTGCAACGGGTCAGAAGTTCAGACGCTACACCTTGTCGGTATCTCAGTACCCTAAGCGGCTGCCTCGGCTCCGCACTACTATGGAGATTGGCTACGTCTAGCGCTTTATCGATATGCAGTTCGCGCTTTTTGCCATCTTTTCCGACACGTTCATAATCATACAAACGATAAGTCAAGTTGGAATTTTCTTGAATTTCTGCCACTAGTGTACCTGCTCCAATAGCATGAATCGTACCAGCCTGAATAAAAAACAAATCATCCTTATGAATGGGGATTTTTTGTAAATATTTCATCACTGTTCCGTTTTCAATTGCCCTGCGTATTTCGTCCTTACTACAGTCTCGTTTAAGTCCATATATCAACTTTGCATCCCGTCTAGCATCCAGCACATACCACATTTCCGTCTTTCCAGACTGTCCATTTTCTTTTTCCCTAGCATAATCATCTGTGGGATGTACCTGTACTGACAAGTCTTCCTTGGCATCAATAAATTTAATCAAAATAGGCAGCGTATGTGCACCTGCATGACGTTCTCCCAAATACTCCGGATGCTTTTTCAGTACTTCCGCCAGTTCTTTTCCATCAAATTCTCCTCCAACAATATAGCTAGGTCCATCTGGATGTGTCGAACATTCCCAAGTTTCCGCTAACGGCAATAAATCAATACCCTTTTCAAGCTCATCATTCAAACGACTGCCACCCCAAAGATAGTCTTTACCAGATGGTCGGAGCAAAAGAGGCTTGTTCTTGTTTTTCATAGATACACCTACTTATCAATATTCCATTTCAAACTTCTGCTTGTCATGCACGTTGATATCCTCCCCCAATTGTACTTCCATGAGTTTTAGTTCCGTATCCGCCATAACAGTATGACGGCAACCGGCAGACATAGTAATTACGTCTCCCGTCTTTACTTTCTGCTCCATGCCATCCACAACCGTCTTACCTTCACCATCAATGATAACCCAAACCTCGTCACGATTCTTATGGCTATGATAATTCATTCTATGACCAGGGTTCAATGTTACCTTAATAGTCAATGAAGTGTTTTCTACATCCAAAACCCTGAAACTCCCCCAAGACTTCTCCGCAAACATCACTTGCTGTTCAAACTTGTCCACGAATGGCTTGATATAAGAACTCTCCTCCTTATCAGAAACTAGAATACCTTCCGGGGATGCGGAAATGACCACATCGTGTAACCCCATTGCCAATACAGGAACATCCATTTCATTAATGATATGAACACCAGAACACTTATCATTTAACTCACCCTTGCCAATGATATTTTCATCCATTGCCTCAGTCAATGTATTCCATGTACCTAAATCCTTCCAAATACCCGAAAAGCGCACAACCTGAATCATAGGCTCATGTTCAACAACCGCATAATCAAAAGAAATTTTCTTAAGGGTATCGTATTTATCAAACAAATCCTGATAGTCCGTAAACTCCATCAGTTCATGTGCTTTGCCCATCACATAACTCAACTTATAAGCAAATACACCACCATTCCACAGTGCACCCTGTGCAATATACTGCTCCGCCACATCTGATGTCGGTTTTTCCTTAAAAGTCTTGACCATAGCTACATGATCAGCACTATCTGGGATAATATAACCGTATTTCTCGCTAGGATAAGTCGGTTCAATCCCCATTAACACAAGATTAGCTTTGCATTTATTAACCTGTTCTGACAATTCCTTCAATGCCTCGAAATAATTGTCTTCTACATAAGGATCAACCGGGCAGACAACAACAGACTCTTCTGGATCTATGTGCATCACATCAATCAAATAAGCAGTCGCCAAAGCAATCGCTGGAAAAGTATCTCGTCGGCATGGTTCAACACTAACGTTCACTGCCTCTCCCAGCTGGTTATGGATTGCTGAAACCTGTGTCTTACTGGTAGCAATGGTTACTTTTGCATCCATGTCTGCTTTCTTAATCTGTCGATAGACGCGCTGCACCATCGACTCATATGTTCCTTCTTCTTTCTTAAATATTTTGATAAACTGTTTAGAACGAATGTCATTAGATAAAGGCCACAGACGCTTACCTGATCCACCAGACAACAAAATAATATTCATAAGATTCTCCTTTCTCCTTTGGAATACCATTCGGTACATAACATAATAAATTCAATAGGCACCATGAAGAAATTAATAAGACAATACTAGACCACACTATCACTTTTTCTTTTATCAAAATGCTATTTATATTCCCGACTCTATCTTTTCTGTAATATGTATTTCATTTATTCGATTAATCCTAAGCGAGTCAATCTTAGTATGAAATCAGTCAATACTGAATAATCCTATTAACACTACTTTTATACTATAATGTTATAATTTCAGTTTCATTATTTTCAATCTTGTTCTTTGTTTTTGTATAGATTTACAATTGTCTCAAAAACCTTTCTAGTACTCTCAGATCTCAAAACAAGCAATGATACGCAATATACAATTACAACAGCAAATCCTTCCACAATAAGTGTCAAAAACATATCATAGTTTATAATCCTTTTTATTATAATAAGTACAACAGCCGCAAATATAGCCGCTACAATTCCTTTTACAAATTCCGGAACGCATTGCATAATAGAAAATTCTGGTAAAAACTTTTTCACATCTTTTATTAAAAGAATAGTAGCAATTAACATTGCTATACTCGTTGCAAGCGAAACACCGGAAATTCCAATAACTCTTGAAAGCATAAAGCTCATAGTGATGTTACACACTATTGAAATTATTCCGTTAATCATAGGCGTCTTAGAATCTTGAAATGCATAAAAAATTTTAACCAGATTTGCTCTCGCTGCTTGAAAGACAAATCCCAGTGAATATCCGATAACAACACTGTATGTTAAATGAATTTCATCTTTTCCAAAACTACCACGTCCATAAAATAGTTCTACAATTTGATCTCCTGCAACAATACACATTACCATGATAGGTAATAAAATCAATGAAAGATATACTATAATTTTCTCTAAACTCTTCTCAACTTTCTTTATTTGACCTTTTGCAACCCAAGTACTACTATGTGAAAATATAACTACTGAAATTGAAGTAACAATAACCCCAACTACCATATCATGAATAGATGCACCATAATTTAATACCGATGCGCTCCCATTCCCTAACCCTGTTGAAATTTGGTTATCCACGATCTGATTGACCTCATACATAGCATTACCTAATAGTAACGGAATAGTAAGTGCAAGTAATTTTTTTACTTCAGCTCGATAATCCAGTTTTTCTATTACGAATTTAAGTTTTTTTCTAGCAGCTACAGTTACCAAGATACATTCTGCAATTCCTGAAAAGATAAATGCATAAAGCATTCCATTTATACCAAAGTGAGAATAAAAAAGTATCGCTGCCAGAATTAAGAAAGTATTCTGAAAAAAGGCTATTGCCTTTCCTGGTAAAAAGATTTTATCTGTTTCAAGGACCGTATTGACAATCAGATAATAACAATATAGTATAAATTCCACCGACATAATACGAATATCATAGGCTAAATCATTAAGTTGTTCGCCTTGGTATGCAGGAGCAAGAAATTTTGCCACAAATGGTGCAAACAAAAAAAATAAAAATGATAATACAGTCGAAACAGGAAGAAATGTTCTTAAAACTGCATTAATCAATCCATTAGCTTTATCTCTTCCCTCATTAATTAAAATTTCTGTATGAATAGTTAAAAGTGAGATTGCTAATGCCGAGAACACCGTTCCGCACAAAGAAACTATTGTTCCTGTTGCAACGAAAAATGCATCCGTCTCTATTGTTGCTCCACAACAAGCTGCAAAAACAGCCTGCTTAACCAATCCCAAAAATTTTGTTAGAATTGTAAATATAGAAACCATAACTGTTGAAAACAGAATACTTCTTTTTTTTTCCATAAATTTTCTCCATTAGTCTTTCTCATTTTTATAAATATGGCAATCTGCCATAAATAACATAAAAATAAGAAAACGCATATAGGTCGATGATAAAGTAAAAATAAGAATTCCTATCGATATTAGTGCTATAGCAATTGCAATGTCTTTTTTGAATGCATTTTTTAATGCAATGAAAAAGAAATACAGATAAAAAGAAAGTCCCAATAAACCATTTTCAAAAAATATATCCATATAAGTGTTATGTGCTACTCTATCGAAACCAGAATAAAACGGAGCCGTTCCCTGCCCCATGCCACATATCATTCCAAGTGGATGACTATCCAACGTACTCATAAGATTTTCCCAAATTTTTGTTCTTCCTCCAAGGCTTCCTGCATCAGATGCCTCCGTAAAACGATATAATGTATTTGCTGGAATCATTCGCATAGCAATTGAAATCAAAAAAATAAATACAATTATACCAACTATTCCGTAAATTGGTCTCTTTCTTATTTCTGATCTCAATGTCCACATTGTATATACTAGAACCACAAATGCAACACACAGTAATCCACTACGTGAGCCAGATTGTGCAACAAAATAGAATGATAATGCTATTTCAATAATAAGTAAAATTCTTATAAATACATTAGTTCTTTTTATAAAATACTCATTAGCCATTGCAACTGGCAAAATAAACCAACCTGACAAATAATTAGGATCTGCCCCCGTTGTACTAGATATTATCCAAAATCTATTATCTTGATATGTGCCAAATATAAAACATAACACTAAAAGAAATGCTCCTTGTACAATAAAGGCTACTTTAAAGCACTCATAATCTTCTATTGAATAAGAATGCTGTAGTATTAAAAAAAGAAATATATACATCACAGCTGTATTAAACAAATTTAAAAATGGCGATGCATTCACACTCCAATAACAAGTTAAAAAAGCATATCCTAAAAATAAAAGCAAAGCGCAGGTTTCATTAAGCGCTATTTTTTTCTTATCAATAATACTTAATGCTGCGCCAAGAAGTCCAATCGTATAAAAAATTTTTTCAACACCTATAATATGCTCTAAAGGAGACAATATAATAAGTAACGTCAACATAGTCGATACAAATGAATTTCTCTTTTTTGCTTCATCCATCAAAAAAACTTAGCCTCCAATAGTTTTATTAAAAACAATAAGGTACTCTTTTAAAGTCGTACTTATATCGAACTTTCTTGATATCTTCAAGACATTATCCTTCATTTCATTCTCTAAGTGAGTATTTGTACAAAAATGTTCAAATGCTTCTTTCCAAGCAACTATATTATCTGTCTGGATCAAGTAACCCCATTCACACTTTCTGAAAAGTTCACCTTCGTTTAACTTATTTTCGCAAAATACCTGTCTAAATGCGCTGATATCAGACAGCATCATAGGACATCCCAATGCTAAAGCCTCTAATTGAAATATCGAAAGGCCTTCCCACAGAGAAGGCATCACTATTATATCTGCATTTGTAATCTCTTGTAATACATCTTTCCTCTGTAAGCTTCCTAGTAATTTAATTCTGCTATCATTACCAATAATTGATTTCAGCTTTTCTTCATCCTCACCATCTCCAATAATGTAATATTCAACATTTCTCACATCCATATTTATAAACGCTTTAATTGAAACAGAAAAATTCTTTTGATATGATAATCTTCCAACGGAACAAAATCGAACAGTATCTGCATCTTCTTTCCTTCGTTTGCATAACGAACGAACAGATTCCATATCAATGCCATTTGGAATTGAATAAACGTCGCTTTTTCTTCCAAATCGATGAATATACTCATCATATGCTGAATCCGAACAACAAATAATTTTTTTTATCATTGGACTCATTATTTTTGTTTGTAAATAATAGTGACTATATTGGGAATGATATGTCTCGACAACACTTATTTTGGGATTATTTATAGTAGCAAACGATCCAATTAATGCTGCAAGTTTAAGATGAACATTACAAACTATTTTCTCCCCATTAGAATATGAATTCAATATACTTCTAAGCTTCACTGCCATAACTGGAAAACATAAAATAGCTTGTTTCTGATTACTGGCCTTCAAGCATTTTACACTTGCCCCCATAGCAATCAATTCTTTAGTCATTTCATCATTATCATTCTCACCTTTATTTATAATTCCAACAAGTAAAAGCTTTTGATTTGCTTTAAGAAACGCTTTGCATAACTCATACACAAAACTACCAACGCCTCCTGCTTTACTCAATTCTATATCATTTACTACAACAGCAATTTTCACATTGTTCCTCCTCGTCATGTCATTTCATAACTGTATCCAACTTTCTGGCAAAAATCCTTTAGAATCATAAAATTCCGGTGAAATAACTATTTTATCTTTATTAGGATTAAGCATAGCCGCCCACCAACTATAAGTGCTGTACGCGATAATATTATTCTTGCAATTCATCATGCACACAAAATCACCAATCGCATCATTTTTATCAGAATCATCGACGAACTTAATTCTATCAAATTCTGCAAATTGCTTTTTACACCATTCTATGTCATCACTAAACACATAAAAATATGTGTTTGGTGCCCATCTCGAAATTTTTTTTATTGCATCTTTATAATAATTAATATCCGCCAAATGTCCCTTCGAATGTAACTGATCAGAGCGTCTTACATGTATAGCCGTACTATCAATTGAAGAAACTTCATTAATTAAAATTTTTGTCTTTTCACCAATTTTTTTTGGAACAAATTCTTTTCTTAAATCATCAATACTTTCCTTCAAATAAACAGCTGCATAATTATCATAATATCCGTTAAGAAAAATGTTCGGGCGCCGTTTTAATCTCAAATAATCGTATTTCCTATCAGATCCAATCACTGCCCATTTTCCAAGATAAAAACGAGATATATTAAGATACTCAAATGGTTTTCTAATAAAACGATGTCCAAAGAAACGAACTCTAAGTGGTAATTCTTTATGTGAAATTATTGAGGCTGATGGAATTGTAAACTTATCAAGTTCGTACCTTCTCTGCGTAAGCCAAGGAACATTTCCTTCTCCTCCAAACCATTCGATATCGAGCTTCAGTTCATCCCCGTATTGTTTGGCAAGTGTATATCCAAATGCATATTGAAACAACTGATTTCCAAGTCCCCCCTTTAAGCGTACAACTATCATTTTCTTTCCTCACTCTCAATTTCATCAACAATCTTTTTAAATGCCTCTATTTGGTTTTGATAATAGAAATGTGTAAGAAAGAATTGTCTGCAGTTTTCATTCATATTGCTTCCAGCTTTCCGTATTTTATTAATAGCATCTGTAATTGTGTTACACTCAAAATTATCAATAAATACACCTGTACACCCAGGATCAATAAACTCATCAAAACTGCCCAGCTTAGTTGCAATAACTGGCGTTCCATGCATAAACGCATTCGGCAATACCCCACTTTGCGTTGAACGCCGATATCCATTCCACGTTGCAACGCTTCGTCGGTATGCAACACTCATTTCTTCTTCTGTTAATGGCCTTCCTTGTTGAACTATCAGTTGCCCTTCGTCTTGCATTTTTTTATAAATTGGATCATTTATCATTTCAGTAATATCACTTCTTGTTGCAATTTGAAATTTTTGCTTTGAGCCCTTTTCATATGCTTCTTTAATATACCTAATAAATATATCTGACCCATGCGGCTCTGCATATGTCCCAATCATCGAAAAATATTTTCTATCGATATTTTTTTGCTTATCATAGTCATCTAAAAAGAGTAACGGTAAAAAGGCTTCTTTTTGAAAAGCCCATTTCATATACATTTGACAATTCTTTTCTGCATATCGTGAACACAATATAACTCTTGTTGATTTCATACAAAACCATATATTCAAAACACATGCCACTGCTTGCTTAATAAAATAATTGCCATCTTTCAGCAATTCCTTTATTCCCATATATGGCTCATGCAAAATGTAAAAAATTTTACATTTATGTTTATTGCACCATTTAAAAAAATCGACATTCTCGAAACCTGTATTCTGTACAACAGCAATATCAGGCTGATATTTTTCTATATCCAATATATCAATCGTGTAATCATATTCATTTGAATCAAAATATTTTTCATATTTTTTATCAAAATATAGTTTTGCCTGATATCCACATTCCTCACACAGTTTATACCATGCTTTCATGTGACCAATGAAGCCGGGACTAAAATGCTTAGAAACGATTAGTATGTTCATTTTTTTATCTCCTCGTATAGTTGTAACGAAATAGTCTTTTTAACGACGTTTTCTATTTTCTCAACACTTTCTCAAACATCAATTTTCTCAACCAGTTTGGTGCCAGCGCCGAACCGCTCCGAACAACACAGCTTCCTATATATTGCCCGTTTCCTATGAATCCTCTATCTTTCATAAATCGGAACAGTCGCTTCTGCGTCTTAGCATATTTCCATCCTGCACGCCTTAGATACATATCAGATCCTGCCCTCATATGAAGTAACGGCTTTTGAATATTGTAGCCCTTATATCCTGCCATCAACATTCGCAGCCAAAGATAATAATCCTCCAGTAGATAAAAATCCTGATAAGAACCAACTGCTTCAACTGCAGATTTCTTATACATCACACACGGATGATTAAACGGATCCCGTTTCTTTGCAAATTCTATAATTTCTGCATTGGTTTCTGGAGGTACCCGTTTTGCATCTACAATCTCAGGCGTCGTGTTGAATTCTTCTACTACTCCAGAACAAACACTTACTTCCGAATATGTATTAAACACCGCGATTTGCTTTTCGCATCGATCCGGATAAGCAATATCATCACTATCCATCCGGGCAACCAATTCGTTTTTACAATGTTTAATTCCCTCATTCAGTGCATTACCAAGCCCACCATTCTTTTCCAATCTTACAACATTCAATATATCTCCCATTTCCTGTTGTTTTTTGTATATAACAGAATCCAGACCTGCGTTTAAAGGACCATCACACACCAACACAAAATCATCTGTCGGAAGAGTTTGTGCCTGAATGCTTTCAATCGATTGTCTCAAATACTCCGGCTTTTCTTTGTGATAAACCGACATGAGAACAGAGTATTTCTTATATTTGATCTCACTCATAAGTACTCACATTCCTCTCCCGCCTCAAACCAACCAATTCTATCTCTCTAAATCTTCTCAACCGTTTTTCTTCTTCCCCATCGCCGTCGCCTGTCCTTCTTCTACTCCCTCGGTACTCTCCGGCATAAACAGGATTTTTACTGTAGCAAGACAGATTTTGAAATCTTCCCACAGGCTGGGAGTTCCGATGTAGGTTAAGTCCATCAGCAACTTGTCATACGGCGTGGTGTTGTACTTGCCGTAGACCTGGGCATAGCCGGTCAGGCCTGCCTTTGCCTGAAGGCGAAGCCGGAATTCAGGCATTTCCTCTTCATACTGTCTGGCAATCTCCGGGCGCTCCGGTCTGGGACCAACGATGCTCATGTCGCCGCGCAGGATGTTGAACAGCTGAGGCAGCTCGTCAAAACGGATCTTGCGGATGACCTTGCCAACCGGTGTGATACGGTCGTCCTTGTCGCCGGTGCTCAGGCGGGCAACGCCGTCTTTTTCGGCGTCGACGCGCATGCTGCGGAACTTCAGGACGTTGAATTCCTTTCCGTCCTTGGTCAGGCGCTTCTGTTTATAGAGAGCCGGTCCTCCGTCGCTCTTAATCGCGATTGCGGTTACCAGCATAAAAGGCGATGCAATAACTATTGCGATTCCGGAAAACAGGATGTCGAATGCTCTTTTTGCAATGGTATATTCCGGAATCGGACGGTATCTGTCGATGCGCAGCATCGGAAGGTGGAACATGTGAACCTTCTTGGCTCCGCCCATGATAACGTCGCCGATTCTCGGAATCACATAAACCTGAATATCCTGATACATACAATACTTTAAAATAATGTTTCTTTCATGGCTGTGGATGCCGGATAAAAATACGGTATCCATTTCATCCAATACAGAGAGCTTTTCAAGGCATTCTTCTACACCGAGTACCTTTTCGATATGGAACTTTTTCTCCATTCCGTACTCGCCGACCAGAGATTCCATGCCCTCACGCAGGTCATAAATCACGGCTGTCCTGCCCGGCTGGAAATTGTGGAAGTACCACTGATGCGCCAGAAAAGTCCACAGCACCGAAATCAAAAGCTGTACCCCAAACGTAATCAGAAGCGGCACGGCATTCGGCATGTACAGGGACAAAAGCCAGATAACCACATACATGATAAAATCGGAAATGATCAGTGCCAGCGTCTGGCTGTAAATAATCTCAGAAATCGGACTGATAGAAATATGGAACGCGTCATAGGATCTGCAGAATCCGTAGTAAAGGATTCCAAACAACAGGATCACGACCCAGTCGCCCCTGCGGTAATAATGCACCTGTGCCCGTGCGGCATAATATCCATACCATACAAAGCCAAACGCTACCATCATGAGAATCAGATTTAACACTTTGACCAGTCTGGTCGGTACGTCATGTTTCATTTTTTTCATTGTCAACCACTACCTCCACCCCGAAGCTATTACTGCCGACTTTCTCCCTGCAGAGAAAGCAACATCAGTTTCATGTCCATCAGTGCTGAAAAATGCTGAATATAAATCAGATCGAGCTTCAGCAGGTCTTCCTGTACGGACGTTTTTTTACCATAAACCTGTGCATAGCCGGTCAGACCTGCCTGCACTCTCAGGCGATAAAAATATCTGGGATTTTCCTTAATCAGCGCATCCATTTCCTTTTTGGTCAACGGACGCGGACCGACAACAGACATTTTTCCCCGGAAAACATCCCAGAGCATCGGCAAGGATGTCATCCAGGTTGTCTTTCCATCTTTCCTGACAAATGTATGTAAGAAAAAGGATTTGCCATCCTTTGTTGTACACTCCTGTTTTTCAAAAACAGTGCCGCAGACTGCTTTGCCGTACAGAATCCGAACCAGAAGAATCGGGGAAAGCAAAAGCATCAGTCCGCCTGAAATCACCAGGTCTGTCAGTCTTTTGAGGACTCGCATTTCCCAGCTGATCGGATATTCCTTCAGCTCCAGAAGCGGCGTATCAAACAGATCCATCGTTTCCGTTCCCTGCATCAGGATATCCGGTATATCCGGTGAAAGATAAACCCGGATATAATGGCTGTAGCAAAATTCCAACAGCTCTCTTCGGATCGATTCTTCCATCGATCCCAGAATAACCGCACCATACCAGCGCAGGCATTCTTCCTTGATTTCTTCCAGATTGTTGTCCTGTAATTTCAGGGTTCTCATGATTTTGAACCGGTCTCGTCTGGTATCAAATGCCCGAACCACGGAATTGATACTTTCTTCTCCTTCGATTGCAAGCGTTTCGATCGGAGGAAATACAGACAGATAAATCCAGTTACTCAAATACGACCAGATACCCGCTACAACAATCTGTACCACCGTAAGAAATGCCATAATTTCTCCGGGGATCAACCAGTTTCTCATCAGAGAAAGCTGGAAGTAAATCACAATATTGGTAATGACCAGCGCAGTCATCTGGGAAGCAAAGATATTTGCCGGTTTGAGATAACCGGTTTTCAGGGCTCCCATGATCTTGCTCAAAAAAAGCAGGACAACCAGATAAACTGCAAGGATCAGTAAATGTCCTCTGAAATAAAGCTTTAAGCCCGTACCGAACGCAAAACCTTCCTGGCTGAACCGGAAGCTGCTGATCAAAGGGTAATACCATTGGAACCAGACATGTGCGAACAGTAAGGTCTGTACGATCAGTCCTACCAGTGATAATTCAAGCGTTACAAACCGTTTGACGGATTCCACATGGCTGCGGATCGTGTCCGCCACCACTCTGCGCACCGTTGCCCTCCATGCCCAGAAGAACATGTAGATAAACGCTGTCGCAACGGACATCTTTGCTTCTGTCCGGTACAGGTTCCAGATCCGTTTCACTGCCGTTCCTTTGTTAGAGGACAGGGACTGGGGCGGTCTGCGGTATATCGCAAGGGATTCATCCAGGCCATAGGCTGTGAAGCCTGCTTTTAAAATTTTCCACCAGGTTGCTGTATCCTCGCTGCCGATCTTCGGCATGTGAATCAGCTCTTTCCCGGTTTGTTGTGTATCCAGAAGAACCGTTGAGGTAAAAATAACTGTACGGCTCAGTGCCTGCCGATAGGTTAAGGTTTTTGGTACATGGACTGCTTTTCCGGTCGGGACGCCGTCTTCATCTCCGAATTCATAGGAGGAAAACACAAAGGCTGCATCATGCTTTTCCAGAAAAGCGAGTTCCTTTTCCAATTTTCCCGGATACCAGATGTCGTCTGCATCCAGAAAAGCGATATATCTGCCACGTGCTGCATCGATTCCCGTATTGCGTGCCATCGCGGCACCCTCGTTGACTTCTTTTTGGATAAGACGAATTTTGTCCGAATTTGCTCCAATACAGCTTTTCATTACATCCACGCTGTGATCCTTCGAGCAATCGTCCACCAAAATCAGCTCCCAGTCCGTATAGGTCTGGCGCTGTACCATTTCAATTGTAGTCGCAATATATTTTTCTGCATTGTATACAGGCACAACGATACTGATCATTTGTTCTCTACCCCGTTTTCACCAGTTCATTTCTGCAGCCTCGGTCTGACGCATCGGATTTTATCCGGATAAAGGAGGGTTCCATTTGTTTCTACATCTTCCGGCAGGAATGCAAGAATTCCGTTTTTCCGGCAGTATTCCTGCACCTCTTCGCCATGTTCCATGCAGATTACCATCTGCGGGATTCGAAATACCCGCACCAGATGATCGATTTCTGCTAAATCGATGCGGCTGCTCGCTCCCGGCTCCGAAGGCGTATCCTGTTTGCCGCGATAACGATAGGTTCCTGCGTTTTCTATCAGATCCGGTCTGCTTTTGGCAATTGCATCCGCCCGCCGCAGGTTCTCTTCGCTGTCGTAGATCAGCAACGTCCAGCCAGGCGTCACTTCATGGCATATCCAGCGCTTTGCCAAAAAACTCCAGACAAAAAGCAGTACAACTCCCAAAAGAAATGCCATAAAAACTGTTTTCAGTCCCCATTGCGTTCTGAAAACAGTAAGTGCCGGAACAAGTACTGCCGGGAGATTTCTCCGGATCAGATCCTTGACGCTGCGGATTCCGACATCCGTGCCTTTCAGGACAATGCAGCAGGCCAGAGCGATTGCTGCAGCAATCAGTGCATTCAGAATGGAACCACTTATTCTGATATATCCTGCAAACAGAACAATCGTCAGTGTTGCAACACATAGCTGACTATGAAATTTCAGTCTTTTTAACCGGTTCCTCCCCATGTATTTTAGTCCTCAGGGTCCGATGCAGAATGTCCCGCAGTCTTCAGAATTCGTGACAGTTCTGCCACGTTATTGGAAGAATCCATAGCTGCATAGGTTACGATCACTTCGCTATTTCCGGTTTCTGTCACCTTTTCAATCAGTAAGGAGGCTGTCACATCCCCGTCATGGGAATCGTAAGCGGTTACGCCTTCCAGCAGCTGATCGGTATCTGTGCCGGTTGTATAGGTCTGCTCGGCATCCGGCAGGGTGATCACCGGCGCTGTCCGGTCCATTTGTAAGTAGAAGAATGCGCAAACCGCAATTAAAGCTGCATCTGCAATAAAAAATCCGATGGTCAGACCCTTTGTACTCATTTTGCATCCTCCTTTTCTCCCGTGTTCTGTTCCGGTACAGCAGTTTCTGTCTCAGCAGCTGTCGCGTCGGTTTTGGAGCCTGCATCCAGCATCAGCTCGTCCTGTGCTTCGTCTGCACCGCCATTTCCGTAGCCGTAATAGCTGCCATAGTAATAGCCATAATATTTTCCATAATAAGGATTCTTTTTGGTGTTGACCTTGTTCAGGACGCATCCAAGAATCCGGCAGCCTACCTTGTCCAGCTGTTCTTTTACGTTCTGGGCAAATTTGTAGCTGATGGCTCCGCTTTCGACAACGAGTACCGTTCCATCGCAGATCGCACCTACTACCGCGCCGTCGATGACGCTGCCAAGAGGCGGGGTATCTACGATGACATAATCGTATTTCATCCGCAGCACCTCCAGCATATTTTTGAACGCATCGCCTCCCAGAAGCTCACTGGGGTTGGGCGGTATCGGTCCTGCAAAAATAATATCGAAATTGTTGACGTTGGTTCTGCAGCATACATCGTCCAGTTCCATCTGTCCGCTCAGGTAATGGGACAGTCCGTATTTTTCCCGGTTTGCTTTATAACGGCCCCGCAGTACGGATTTGCGCAGGTCTGCGTCAACCAGGATCGTCTTCTTGCCGCTTTCTGCAAGGGACAGACATAACTGGAAGGAAACGCTTGTCTTTCCTTCATTTGGCGTACAGCTGGTCAGGGAAATCACTTTGACATTTTTTCCTGCAAAGCTCAGATTGGTACGCAATGTTTTATAGGCTTCTTTTGTTCTGAAATCCAGACGCTCGATGGAGCGAATTACTACGTTCTGCATGTTTCCCTGTCACCTCACTTTCCGCTTGTCGCCTGTTTTTTATATTTTTTCTTTTTCTTCTTGCCGTCAGCTTCATTCAGTGGAATCATCGCAAGGGTGGAAATTCCAAGATATTTTTCCACATCCTCTTCCGTCTGAATCGTATCGTTCATCAGGTGGGAAAGGATGACGATGGCTGCTACAATCAGAATACCAAGCATTCCGCCCATCATCGTGTTCTTTCCGACGGAGGGGCTCGCTTTATAAGTCGGCATATTTGCAGTTTCTACGATATTCACCGCTTCGATATCCATAACATTGCGGATATGGATCGATGCTGCTTCCCGGACCGCATTTGCGATCTTCATTGCCATAACCGGGCTGCTGTCCGTCACTGTAATGGAGATTACTCGGGTGTCCGTCGGTGTGCTGACAGCCACTTTGCCGCTCAGCTGTTCATAGCTAATGGGCAGATCCAGCTGCTCGATCACTGCTTCCAGTACGAAACGGCTTTTGATCAGCTCCGAATAGTCCTTAACCAGCTGCGTGCCTACCTGGAGGTCATTGTAGGTTACATTTGTACTGCTGCTGTCCTGTTTGTTCAGGATATAGATTTTTGTTACAGACTGATACGTGGGCGTCATCAGAAATTTGCTTCCCCCAAAGGCCAGAAGTGCTGTAAACAGTCCCACTGCGATCATCAGCGGAAGCTTTCTCCAGAGTACCCAAAAAAGTTCTACCAGATCGATTTCGGTTTCATCGTTGTTTCTCTGGTTTTGATTTTCCATATCGTGTTCCCCTTTTTCTATTCGATGTCTTCCATATCTGTATTGTCCAGAATGTGTGCTGCGTTTTTGTAGAGCAGACGTGCCGCATATTCCGGGCTGCAGTGTCTTTGCAGCCATGAGGCCCCTTCCGCCATCGATACGGACCGGTCTCCCTCTGCTCTGTGGGCGTCCGTTCCGATGAGATCTGCAAGCTCTTCTTTGATCAGGCTGCGTGCTGTGCGTTTTAGCTGTCCGCCCAGCAGTCCCGGCAGTTCTCCTGCGTTGATCTGGATCCGGCAGCCCATGTCCTTTAATTCTTCGACCCGGTTGAAATCCTTTACCACGTTCCGATAGCGCTCGGTGTGGGCGACAATCGGACGGTAGCCCTCGCAGAGCAGGTCATACAGGCAGTTGCGGATGTACGCCCATTCTTCGTCCGGTGAAAATTCTGTCAGAATATAATCTGATCCGGCAAGGGTTCCCGCCTTGCCCTGTTTTAACAGCTCGATGGTATCCATGCAGCAAAAAATCTCACCGCCGCTGTAAAGTCTGATGTCGATTCCGTTTTCCTTCGCAGCCTGCTGCAGCTTCTGTGTCCGTTCCAGTGCGGAAGCAGCGGTAATGCTGCGTCTGTTCGGTTTCTGATGCGGAGTCAGGATAACTGCTGCAACGCCCTGTTTTACTTCCTGGCGCAGCATCGCCAGACTCTCTTCCAGATTTCTCGCGCCGTCATCCACCTCCGGCAAAATATGGCAGTGAATATCTATGTACTGATTTTTCTTCTCCGGCATCTCAGGCCTCACCTCCGGAGTTTTTTTTGCTGTCCGAGCTGCTTTTTACGGTCTCCGGTACTGTCTCGCATTTTGCTGCAGCTTCCGCCTGTGCTGCCCGAAGTCCGTCGGCAAACAGCCACAGCATCCGCAGGCAGTAATCCTGTATACTCTGAGGCATCCCGTTGAGTCCGCGCATCAGCTGTTCTTCCTGACTGACTGCGGATTTTTTCTCTTTCTCTCCATAAATCAGCGTATCCAGACTCACTCCATACAAGCGGGACAGGTTAATCAGTGTTTCCACACTCATGCCGCAGGTTCCCCGCTCGATATCCGCATAATATTTATTGACGACACCGAGCCGTTCTGCCACCAGCTCTCTGCTCCAGCCGAGCTCAAGCCTCCGACAGCGCAGCCGCTCTCCGGCAGCGATCCGGTCATATGCCGGCTTCTCCTGCTTTCTCTTCATCTTGTCCCCCACCTGTTTCTTTCTGTTCATCCTAACGTATTTCTACTCCGACAATTATGTTTTTTGTCGAAATTACAAACTTCTTGCCAGTTATTTTATTATACCATCTAACGTCTTCCTGTCTCTTATACACATCTCCGAGCCCACGAGACAT
>ERZ1027256.305-NODE-305-length-20927-cov-6.464546_pt1 | contig 20927 bp, 16 predicted proteins | sample MGYA00519242_ERZ1027256 | MGnify/ENA primary metagenome ERZ1027256 (study PRJEB26926, sample SAMN06164394) | human gut metagenome | biome: ENVO:00009003; feature: ENVO:2100002; material: ENVO:00002003 | host: Homo sapiens | place: USA | collected 2012 ...
CGGCAAATTTCCGCGTGGGGGACAATTTTTATTTTCCGCTCTCGCCGTAGTTTGAGAGCACGCGGGCGGACGGGTCGTTGACATCGCAGCCCTCCCATGACTTGTTGGGCATCCAGAAATCGAATATCATCTCGGACTGGCCGGGATAGTACTTTTCAAATATCTCGCGGTAGAGCAGGGATTCTTTCGTGAACGGCGTTGCGTGGGTGTATTTTTCGCACTTCTCCTTGAATTCCTCTTCGGTGTAGAGCCCCTCGGCGTATTCCTTGAGGTAGTCCACCATCGAGTGGCCCACCGCGTCGGAGAACGCCGCCTTTTCGCGGAAAAGTATATCGTGGGGCAGATAATCGCCCTCGAAAGCGTGGCGGAGCAGATATTTGCCCTTGTCGTAGGTGTTCATCTTTTTAGCGGGGTTGATTGACATGACGTATTTCACAAAGTCGAGATCGCCGAACGGCACGCGCGCTTCAAGCGAGTTTACGGAGATGCAGCGGTCGGCGCGCAGAACGTCGTACATGTGCAGCTCTCTTATTCTCTTCTGCGACTCATTCTGGAACTCCTCCGCGCTCGGCGCAAAGTCGGTGTATTTGTAGCCGAACAGCTCGTCGGAGATTTCGCCCGTCAGAAGAACTCTGATATCCGTGTTCTCGTGTATCCATTTGCACAGCAGGTACATGCCCATGCTCGCGCGGATAGTGGTGATATCGAATGTGCCGAGCATACGGATGACACCCTCGAGCGAGTCTAAGACCTGTTCTTTTGTCATGATGACTTCGGTGTGGTCACTGCCGATGTAGTCGGCGACTTCCTTTGCGTATTTGAGGTCGATAGCGTCCTCGCTCATGCCTATTGCAAAGGTGCGTATCGGCTTTTTGCTCTGTCTTGCCGCTATGGCGCAGACGAGGGATGAGTCGAGTCCGCCGGAGAGCAGGAAGCCGACTTTTGCGTCCGCGACGAGTCTCTTGTCAACGCCGGCGATGAGCTTTTCACGGATGTTTTTGCAAACTGTCTCAAGGTCGTCATGGCATACTTCGTCAACCGCCGCTATGTCGCAGTATTGGACAAACTTGCCGTCTTTGCAGTAGTGTCCGGGCGGGAAGGGCATAACATGCTTGCACATTCCGACGAGGTTCTTCGCCTCGCTCGCGAACATGATAACACCTTTTTTATCGTAGCCGTAGTAGAGCGGGCGGATGCCTATCGGGTCTCTCGCGGCGATGTATTTTTTCTCTTCGCCGTCATAGATAATCAGCGCAAACTCGGCGTCGAGCATCCTGAACATATCCACGCCGTATTCGCGGTAGAGCGGGAGAAGTATCTCGCAGTCGGAGCCGCTTTTGAATGTGTATTTCTTTGCAAGCTCCTCTTTTATCTTCTCGTAGCCGTATATCTCGCCGTTGCAGACTACATAGCTGCCGTCCAATTCAAACGGCTGCATTCCGTCGGGGGTCAGCCCCATTATCGCAAGGCGGTGGAAGCCGAGCAGTCCTTTGCCGGTGTCTATTATCCGGCTGTCGTCCGGTCCTCTTGAAACGGTCTTTTTGAATCCTTCCTCAAAATCGGAAAAAGCGGCACAGCAGTCGCAGTAACCCATTATCGAACACATAGTAATCTTTCCTTTCGGTTAGTTTCAGCATTCGATAGGGCAAGTGCCAACTCGCTGTGCCACCTATCTTTGTTCTCTTTTCGGCTTCGAAGAAAGCCTCGCCGCTGTAACGGTCGGCGTGTCCGGCGCACCTACTCGGTAGTCCTTTCGGCTTGCAGCTCGTTGGGTGTTATTTGCGCGGCTCCTGTGCTGCATGGCTCTCACCGTCCCATGCTCGCTTTGAGCGGTATTCCGCGTTACTTCTCCCGACTCGGGCGCTTTTGTTATTGTAAAAAGGGTTGTGGATTTTTATTTTACGCTGAAGAGCAGGTCGCTGTAGGTCGGGAACGGCCAGAACTCCTTGGCGGTTATCGTCTCTGTCTCGTCGCAGACGGCGCGCAGGGCGTCCATCTTGCCGAGGATAACGTCTCTGATATCATTCGCCGCTTCGGTGACATCCTCGATGGCCTGGAACTTCGCTATCTCGCTGTCAAGGTCTGCGGTCGCGTCGGCGATTTCATCGGACAGCTCGGAGAGCTTCGCGATGGTCGCGGTCTCGTATTTGCAGGGGAGACCTGCGACTGCCGCTTTCTTCGCGGCGAGGGTCTCTGCGAGCGACTTTGTGTAGCCCTCGACTGCGGGGAGAATCTCTTTTCTCGCCATGTCGACCATGGTCAGAGCTTCGATATTGACGGTCTTTGAGTAGTTCTCAAGAAGTATCTCATAGCGGCTGTGAAGCTCTGCGGGTGAGAATATCTTGTGAGCGGTGAGCATCTTCACGTTCTTGTCGGCAATCATCGCGGGCATAGCGTCCGGAGTGGTGCGGAGATTCAGCAGTCCGCGCTTCTCGGTAGCTTCCTTTATCCACGCGTCGTCATAGCCGTTGCCGTTGAAGATGATTCTCTTGTGGTCTTTTATGGTCTTCTTTATCATGTCGTGCAGAGCGGTCTCGAAGTCATCGACATTTTCGAGGCGGTCCGCATATATCTTGAGCGACTCCGCAACGGCGGCGTTGAGCATGATGTTCGCGCAGGCGATGCTGTTCGACGAGCCGAGCATACGGAACTCAAACTTGTTGCCGGTGAACGCAAAGGGCGATGTGCGGTTGCGGTCGGTGGTGTCGCGGGTGAACTTCGGCAGAACATGAACGCCGAGCTTCATCGTTGTCTTTTCGCTGCCGCTGTAGGGCGCGTCGTTCTCTATAGCGTCGAGAACTGCGGTCAGCTCGTCGCCGAGGAACATAGAGACAACTGCGGGCGGAGCTTCGTTCGCGCCGAGTCTGTGGTCGTTGCCTGCGGTCGCGACGGAGACGCGGAGCAGATCCTGATAGTCGTCAACGGCTTTGATGACCGCGCAGAGGAACAGCAGGAACTGTGCGTTCTCATAGGGGGTCTCGCCGGGAGTGAGGAGGTTGACTCCGGTATCCGTAGCCATGGACCAGTTGTTGTGCTTGCCCGAACCGTTGACTCCGGCGAACGGCTTCTCGTGGAGCAGGCAGACAAGTCCGTGCTTCGCGGCGACTTTCTGCATGATCTCCATAGTCAGCTGGTTGTGGTCGGTGGCGATGTTCGTTGTGGTGTATATGGGCGCGAGCTCATGCTGAGACGGTGCGACTTCGTTGTGCTCGGTCTTTGCAAGAACGCCGAGCTTCCAGAGCTCTTCGTTGAGGTCTGCCATGTAAGCGGCGACTCTCGGCTTGATAACTCCGAAATAGTGGTCGTCCATCTCCTGACCCTTGGGCGCCTTTGCGCCGAAAAGAGTGCGTCCGCAGAAGACGAGGTCTTTGCGCTGCTCATAGAGAGCCTTGTCAACAAGGAAGTATTCCTGCTCGGGACCGACGGAGGTGCGCACGCACTTTACATCGGTGTTGCCGAAGAGTCTGAGAATACGAAGAGCCTGCTTGTTGAGAGCCTGCATGGAACGGAGCAGAGGCGTTTTCTTGTCGAGTGCCTCGCCGCCGTAAGAGCAGAACGCCGTGGGGATGCAGAGGGTCTTGTCTTTTATAAATGCGTAGGAAGTGGGATCCCACGCGGTGTAGCCGCGGGCTTCAAAGGTTGCTCTGAGTCCGCCCGACGGGAAGGACGATGCGTCCGGCTCGCCTTTTATCAGTTCCTTGCCCGAGAACTCCATGATAACGCGTCCGTCGGATGCGGGGGTTATGAAGCTGTCATGCTTCTCGGCGGTGATGCCGGTCAGGGGCTGGAACCAGTGGGTGAAATGGGTCGCGCCATGCTCAACGGCCCAGTCCTTCATAGCGGCGGCAACTGCGTTGGCGACGTCATTATTGAGGCTTGCTCCTTCGTCAATAGTCTTCTTGAGAGACTGGTAAACATCGGCGGAAAGCATTGCTTTCATCACTCTGTCGTCAAAAACGAGACTTCCGAAATAATCAGATACTGTGCTCATAAGTTAGCGCTCCTTTTTCATATTTTAAGGCGAAAAATAAAAAATGGCGTCAATGAACCCGTTCGGTTCAAAGACGCCATTGCCTTTATGCGCTGAATTATACGCGCAGCAAAATCGTTTGTCAAGGCGTTTTCGGACAATTCTTTATTTTTGTGCAAATAGCCGCAATCGAAGCTTTTTGAAAAGCGATTTTATGAGCAAGATGTAACCGCTTTTCTGAGAAAATGCGGGGGCTTTGAACTCTCGCCAAAAAAATTTTCGGCGGCGCGGTTCTCTCGGACGGCTTTAAAAATAAAGTGCGATACATATATAAAATACAATTGACACGGGTCTTTTAATATGATAAAATACGCCTCAAATGAGCAAAGGCGTTCATTCCCCCGGGGACAGTACCCCCATCGGCGGACGCCTTTGCTTTTTGCTTTTTCGGAATCGAGCATTGTGCGTCTCATCGGGTTTTGCGGGCAGTTGACCGCGTTGTCATATTTTTCGGTTCCAAAGCACTCGCTTTTAGTACAGAATACCGTAGAAGTCGGCAGGGAAGGTGTGTTATAATATGATATAATGAAAGTACGCGTGAAACCTTAACCGGAGAAGTATATAAAAAAGAAAAAGATAAAATACGGAGGGATATTAATGACAAAGTACATCTTTGTGACCGGAGGCGTCGTATCCGGCCTCGGAAAGGGGATAACTGCGGCGTCACTCGGACGAATACTCAAAGCGCGCGGACTCAAGGTAGCGGCGCAGAAGCTCGATCCTTATATCAATGTTGACCCGGGCACCATGAGTCCCTATCAGCACGGCGAAGTTTATGTCACGGAAGACGGCGCGGAGACCGACCTTGACCTCGGCCACTACGAGCGCTTCATCGACGAGGATCTTAACAAATACTCGAATCTCACCACCGGTAAAGTATACTGGAACGTGCTCAACAAAGAGCGCCGCGGCGAGTATCTCGGCTCGACCGTTCAGGTCATACCCCATATAACAAATGAAATAAAGGATTTCGTATACCGTGTCGGCAAGAAAACCGATGCTGACGTGGTCATCACTGAGATCGGCGGCACTATAGGTGACATTGAATCCCAGCCTTTCCTCGAAGCTGTAAGACAGATATCTCTTGAGGTGGGGCGTGAGAACAGCCTCTTTATCCATGTCACTCTGGTGCCGTTTTTGCGTGGATCGGACGAGCATAAGTCCAAGCCCACCCAGCACTCGGTCAAGGAGCTGCAGGGCATGGGCATCAACCCGAACATAATCGTCCTGCGCTGTGACGAGCCGCTTGAGGAGGCTATCTTCAAGAAGATATCGCTCTTCTGCAACGTAAAGCCCGACTGCGTTATCGAGAACATCACCCTGCCGTACCTCTACGAGGCGCCGCTGATGCTTGAGAAGTCGAACTTCTCGTCCGTCGTCTGCCGCGAGCTGAATATAGACGCTCCCGAGCCGGATCTCGACGAGTGGACGGAGCTTGTCTACCGCATAAAGAACCGCGAAAAGGAAGTCAAAATCGGACTTGTCGGCAAATATGTCCAGCTCCATGATGCGTATCTGTCCGTTGCCGAGGCGCTTCGCCACGCGGGCTACACCCTCAACACCCACATCCGCATCGACTGGATCGATTCCGAGAATCTGACCGAGGCGAACTACGAGCAGGAGCTCTCGCACCTCGACGGAATAATCGTTCCCGGCGGCTTCGGCGGCAGAGGAATCGAGGGTATGATCCTCGCGGCGAAATACGCCAGAGAGAACAATGTTCCCTATTTCGGAATCTGCCTCGGAATGCAGATAGCGGTTATAGAATACGCGCGCGATGTCGCGGGTATCAAAGACGCCCACTCGGGCGAGTTCGACGAGCTCTGCAAGAACAAGGTCATTGACTTTATGCCCGGTCAGAGCGATAATATAGACAAGGGCGGTACGCTGCGTCTGGGTGCATATCCCTGCGTCATAAAGCCCGGCACGACCATGGAGCGCTGCTACGGAAAGACCGAAATTTCCGAGCGCCACCGCCACCGCTACGAGTTCAACAACGATTACCGCGAGATACTCACAGAAAACGGTCTGACCCTCTCGGGTCTTTCGCCCGACGGCAGGCTCGTTGAAACGGTTGAGCTAACCGACCGTCCGTTCTATGTCGGAGTGCAGTATCATCCGGAGTTCAAATCCCGTCCCAACAAGGCACACCCGCTGTTCAAAGGCTTTATAGCCGCAGCGCTTAAAAAATCTGAGATCGGAGAATAATAGTCTATGTCAAATTTGCATGAAGAGTGCGGCGTTTTCGGAGTCTATTCACCCAAGCCCGGCCCCGTGGCTGATCTCGCCTACTACGGCCTCTACGCTTTGCAGCACAGAGGGCAGGAGAGCAGCGGCATAGTCGTCAACGACGACGGCGTGTTTACCTCGCGCAAGGATATGGGCGTTGTCAACGAAGTCTTTTCGCGCGACGATCTGATGAAGTTCCCGCAGGGCACCATGGCTGTCGCCCATGCGCGCTACGGTACGACCGGCGGCAACAGCAGAGCGAACTGCCAGCCCATCGAGGTCAACCATCAGAAGGGCAAGATGGCTCTTGCCCACAACGGAAACCTCAGCAACGCCTATGAGCTTCGCAGCGAGCTCGAGCTCGACGGCGCTATCTTCCACTCGACGAGCGACACCGAGATAATCGCCTATATCGTCACGCAGGCGCGTCTTAAAAGCCCCTCTATAGAAAAGGCGCTGAGCAGTGCGATGAGCAGGCTTGAGGGCGCATATTCCCTCGTGCTCATGTCCGCCGCAAAGCTGCTCGCGGCGCGCGACCCCTACGGCTTCCGCCCGCTGTGCTACGGCAAAACGCTCGACGGCACCTATGTCGTCGCGTCCGAGAGCTGTGCGCTCTCCGCGGTCGGCGCAAAATTCGAGCGCGACATACTGCCCGGCGAGATACTCATCTTTGATGAAAACGGCGTGCGTTCAAACAGGGATCACTGCGGCGAAAAGCCGAGGCGCTCATGCATTTTTGAATATATCTATTTTGCAAGACCGGACTCCGTCATTGACGGTGTATCCGTCCACGCGGCGCGCAAAAACGCCGGCGCGATACTCTCCAGGACCCATCCCGTCGACGCGGATGTCGTCATGGGCGTCCCCGATTCGGGAATAGACGCCGCTCTGGGCTATGCCGAAGCCTCGGGAATACCCTACGGCATGGGCTTCATAAAAAACAAGTACATAGGCAGAACCTTTATCGCACCCGGTCAGGAGAAGAGGATAGACCTGGTCAGGATAAAGCTCAGCGCGATAGGCGAGTCCGTAAAGGACAAGAGAATCGTGCTCATAGATGACTCGATAGTACGCGGCACGACGAGCGGCCAGATAGTCAATCTCCTGCGCGAAGCGGGAGCGAAAGAGGTGCATATGCGCATCTCCTCGCCGCCGTTCCTCTATCCGTGCTACTACGGCACGGACATCGATTCGTGCGAGAACCTCATCGCCTGTCACCACTCCGTTGAGGAGATAGCCGACATAATCGGCGCGGATTCCCTCGGATATCTGCCGGAGTCCGAGCTCAAAAATATTGTCGGAGGCTGCGAGTTCTGCAGCGCGTGCTTCAACGGAAATTATCCGACAGCCGTTCCGGATGTTACCACCAAAGACCGCTTTGAGGGCAAGCTCTCCCAGCGGAATAAATAAAAACAAGAAGAGTGAAAGGAAACTGCGATATGGAAAAGTTGTATGAAGGCAAGAGCAAGGTCGTTTACAGTTCGGAGGAGCCCGGTACCTGCATAATCAAGTACAAGGACACCGCCACTGCCGGCAACGGCGTAAAGAAGGAGGATCTTCCCGGAAAAGGAAAGCTCAACGCGGAGATCTCCAACATCATCTTCGATTACCTCATGAAAAACGGAGTCAAAACTCACCTTATCAAAGTCATAGACGAAACCACGGTTCTCGCAAAAAAAGCGGAGATCGTCATGGTCGAGGTCATAGTCAGAAACATCGCAGCGGGAAGCTTTTCAAAGAAATACGGCGTACCGGAGGGCTCGCCCCTGAAGAATACGGTCGTTGAGTTCAGCTACAAGAGCGACGAGCTCGGCGATCCGATGATAAACGACAGCCAGATAACCGCCATCGGCCTTGCCACGCAGGAGGAGCTCGACGAGCTCAGAGCCATGTCCAAGCGCATAAACGAGCTGATGACCGAGCTGTTTGCAAAGGGCGGCGTGCGCCTTGTCGATTTCAAACTCGAGTTCGGACGCACCGATGAGGGACTTGTTCTGTGCGACGAGATATCCCCCGACTCCTGCCGCCTCTGGGATATGGAGACAAACAAAAAGCTCGACAAGGACAGATTCCGCCGCGACCTCGGCGATGTTCTCGGCGGCTACAGAGATGTGCTCGAAAGACTTAAAAGCTCTATCTGATAAATTCAAGGAGTGTATTTTTAAATGAGACTCATAGACCGCAAGATCGTCCTTGAGGACGGCAGCGAGTACTACGGATACGGCTTCGGCAGCTATGCCGACAGGGTGTGCGAGATAGTTTTCAACACCTCGATGGTCGGCTATCAGGAAATAGTCTCTGACCCGTCGTATACCGATCAGATGGTCGTTATGACATATCCGCTCATAGGCAACTACGGCATAACCGACGACGATTTCGAGTGCAAAAACCCGAGCATCGGCGGCCTTATCGTGTATGACTACAACGATATGCCCTCGAACTTCAGATACACAAAGACGCTCTCGGAGCTGCTCGAAGAGAACGGTATCCCCGGCATCTCCGGCGTTGACACGAGAAAGCTCACCCGCAGCATACGCGATTTGGGCTCGCGCCGTGTGCTCATAACCTCGCCCGATATCCCGGCTGAGGTCGCGGTGGAGATAATCAAAAATACCCCGGTGGCGCACGATGCGGTCAGCCGCGTCAGCTGCAAAAAGCGCTGGTATTCGCGCACGTCGAACCCGCAGTTCAATGTCGTTGCGATAGACTGCGGCATGAAGCTCAATATCGTGCGCAGCCTCAACAAGTTCGGCTGCAACGTCGTTGTCGTGCCCTATGACACGCCGGCGGATGAAATTGAATTCATGAAGCCCGACGGAGTGTTCCTCTCGAACGGTCCCGGTGACCCCGAGGATGTGACCCCTGTTATAAACACGGTCAGGGCGCTTCGCGGAAAATATCCGATTTTCGGCATCTGCCTCGGACATCAGATGATATCCCTCGCCTACGGCGCAAAGACATATAAGCTCAAGTTCGGTCACCGCGGCGGAAACCACCCGGTCATGAACCTCGACACCAACAAGATAGAGATAACCTCGCAGAACCACAGCTACGCCGTTGACCCGAAAACGGTCGAGGGCACCGATCTCGAAGTGACGCACATAAATCTTCTCGACAACACCGTCGAGGGAGTAAGATGCAGGAAAGACCTTGTGTTCAGCGTGCAGTATCACCCCGAGAGCGCGCCCGGTCCGCAGGACAGCAGCTATCTGTTCGGTCAGTTTATCGACTATATGAAGGAGGCGAAGGAGCGTGCCTAAGAGAACTGATATAAAAAAGGTGCTCGTTATCGGCTCGGGTCCTATAGTCATCGGTCAGGCTGCCGAGTTTGACTATGCGGGAACTCAGGCGTGCCTCGCCCTGCGTGAGGAGGGCTACGAGGTCGTCCTCGCGAACTCGAACCCCGCAACGATAATGACCGACACAACTATAGCCGATAAAGTCTATATGGAGCCGCTGACGCTCGAATATCTCGCGCGTATCTGCCGCTATGAGCGCCCGGACGCGATAGTCCCCGGCATCGGCGGTCAGACCGGACTCAACCTCGCCATGCAGCTCGCCAAAAAAGGCGTGCTCAAGGAGTGCGAGATAGAGCTGCTTGGCACGGATGCCGAGAGCATTGAGCGCGCCGAGGACAGAGAGCTTTTCAAAGAGCTCTGCGAGAGCATAGGCGAGCCGATAGTCCCCTCACAGATAACCTACAGCATAGAAGAGGGACTTGAGGCGGCGGAGAAGATAGGCTACCCCGTTATCCTGCGCCCCGCGTTCACGCTTGGCGGAACGGGCGGCGGCTTCGCCTATGACCCCGACGAGATGCGCGACATGATGAAGAACGCGCTTGCGCTCTCGCCCGTGCATCAGGTGCTCGTCGAAAAGAGCATAAAGGGCTACAAAGAGATAGAATACGAAGTGATACGCGACGCTAACGACACCGCTATCACCGTCTGTAATATGGAAAACCTCGACCCTGTCGGCATTCATACCGGCGACTCGATAGTCGTCGCGCCCAGCCAGACGCTGACGAATAAAGAATATCAGATGCTCAGGGATTCCGCGCTCAAAATTATCCGCGCCCTGGGAGTAAAGGGCGGCTGCAACGTTCAGTTTGCGCTCGACCCCCATTCGTTCCGCTACTATGTCATTGAGGTCAACCCCAGAGTTTCGCGCTCGTCCGCCCTCGCTTCAAAGGCGAGCGGATATCCGATAGCGCGTGTCTCGGCGAAGATAGCGGTCGGCATGGATCTGCATGAGATACAGCTTGCAAATACCCCTGCCTGCTTCGAGCCCTCGCTCGACTATGTCGTGACCAAGATGCCGCGCTTCCCGTTCGACAAGTTCCCCGCCGCGCACAACACGCTTTCGACCCAGATGAAGGCGACCGGCGAGGTCATGAGCGTCGGTCGCACTTTTGAAGAGAGCCTGCTCAAGGCGATACGCTCGCTCGAGGAGAGCAAGAACCACCTGCATATGGAGAAGTTCGACTCGGCGCATATGAGCGTTGACGAGCTGCTCGAATATATCAAAGAGGGCACGGACGACCGTCTCTATGCAATATCCCAGCTGATGTGGATGGGCGTTGACCCGTCGCTTATCTGCGATATAACGCATATAGATATGTTCTTCCTCGACAAGATAAAGAAGATAGTCGATTTTGAAAAGGAGATGGAGGCGAATCCCGGCTCCGACATTCTTCTGCGCGAGGCAAAGCGCCTCGGCTTCTCCGATTCGTATATCGCCGAGCTCTGGAAAGAGAGCGAGGACAGCATATATGAGCGCAGATGCAAAGAGGATATCTTCCCGACATACAAGATGATTGATACCTGCGCGAGTGAGTTCGACAGCTATGTGCCCTATTTCTACTCGACCTACGCGAGCGAGAACGAGTCCGTTGTGTCGGACAAAAAGAAGATAATAGTCTTAGGCTCAGGTCCTATCCGTATAGGACAGGGCGTTGAGTTTGACTATTCGACCGTCCACGCCGTCCATGCCATTCAGCAGCTCGGCTATGAGGCGATAGTTATAAACAACAACCCCGAGACCGTTTCGACCGACTACACCACTGCCGACAAGCTCTATTTCGAGCCCCTGACGACAGAGGATGTCATGAATATAGTCCATCTTGAAAAGCCGGAGGGCGTTATAGTCACCCTCGGCGGTCAGACCGCCGTCAACCTCGCGGCTTCGCTTGCAAGGCGCGGCGTGAAGATAATCGGCACCGACTGCGACGCCATTGAGCGCGCCGAGAACAGAGACGCGTTTGACGCCGTTATAAAATCTCTCGGCATCCCAAACCCGAAAGGCGAGGCCGTTACGGATATCGAGACCGGTGCGGCTGTTGCCGCGCGCATAGGCTACCCCGTGCTTGTGCGCCCGAGCTTCGTGCTCGGCGGCAGGGCGATGGAGATAGTCGCTAACGAGACTATGCTCAGAAAATATCTCAAGAACGCCGTTGAGGTCGATGAAGACAAGCCCGTGCTCATAGATAAATATCTTATGGGCAAGGAAGTTGAGATAGACGCCATCTGCGACGGCAGTGAGGTGTTCATTCCCGGCATAATGGAGCTCGTTGAGCGTACCGGCGTCCACTCGGGCGACAGCACGAGTGTATATCCGCCGTTCTCTATCTCTCAGAAGGTCAGAGACACGATAGCCGAATATACCACAAAGCTCGGACTCGGCATAGGCATAGTCGGTCTGTTCAATATCCAGTTTATAGTTGACAGCGACGAGAGCGTCTATGTTATCGAGGTCAATCCCCGCGCTTCGCGAAGTGTGCCGTTCCTTTCAAAGTCCACCGACTGCAACCTTGTCCGCATCGCGACAAAGGTTATGCTCGGTCAGAGCCTGCACGATCAGGGCATAACCGATATGCGCCTGCCCGACGGCAAGCGCTGGTATGTCAAAGCCCCGGCGTTCTCGTTCGAGAAGCTGACAGGTATGGACGCGTATCTTTCGCCCGAGATGAAATCGACCGGCGAAGCGATAGGCTACGACAAGCGCCTGAACCGTGCGCTCTACAAGGCTCTTCAGGCGTCCGGAGTCAGGATGAAAGAATACGGTACTGTAATAGTCACCCTTGCCGATGAAGATAAAGAAGAGGCGCTGTCGCTCGTCAAACGCTTCTATCACCTCGGCTTCAATATCGAGGCGACCGCCGGAACCGCGGCGTTTCTCAAGAAGCACGGCATACGCACCCGCGTGCGCGGCAAGCTCAGCGAGGGCAGCACCGAGATCCTCGATTCTATCCGCGCGGGCTATGTCAGCTATGTTATAAACACGCGCGCCATTCTCTCCGGCGTCCACTTTGAGGACGGCGTTGAGATCCGACGCTGTGCCGTCCAGAACGGCGTGACGATATTCACCTCCCTCGACACCGTGAAGATAGTCCTCGATGTTCTCGAAGAGATAACCCCCGAGATATCGACCATAAACGGCGACGGCGAGAACTGATTTCAACAACCCTTATTATATTAAAAGACCTCCCGCTCGGGGAGGTCTTTTGCTTTTGCTGAAAATAAACCGCCGAACGGCACGAACCGACGGCGGATCGATATTTTAATTTACGCCTTGCCCTTTTGCAGCAGTACTCTCAGAGATCCCTCAAAGACGAGCTGGTTAATAAAAAACGCCTTTATGTCGTTCGGACTGCAAAATTTTTTCCTGCGCCCTGCGGAGAGCGAGGTCTGTTCTCTTATCGTGCGCGAGACGAAGCCGACGCAGGTGTCGCGCCCGCGCTGCTTCGGGATTATCCGCAGATAGAGCAGTGCAAGCCCGATGTAGCTGTATTTATATTCGTCGGCGTTCGAGGTCATGTGCTTTATGATGCGCTCTACATTGCGAAGCTCCGCTTCCGTTACGGGCAGAGCGAACAGCGCGCAGGGGACATCCGTGCCTTTATAAGTCGGGTGGAGGTCAAAGTCCTCGGTCATGAATCCGCGCTTGCCTGTGAAGCTGAAAAATTTCGGGTAGTGTTCGTCCGTGCTTATCGACATGTGGGAGTATTCCCAAAGCCCTATTCTTTTTATAGTCCGCGAGACCTTATCCGGATAGTCGGTGAGCATAATATAGACGGTGCGATCTTTTCTGTTCATTCGGCATACTCCCCCTTGTAATATTTTTTAGTATATGCTAACATTATAAACAACTAAAGTTGTTTAATCAAGAAACTGTTTTACAAATTGGTAAGATAAACGACTAAATATAAAAAGAGGCGTTTAAATGGTGAATAAAAATGATCTGAGATATATCAAAACGGAGCGGCTGATAGTACATACATATGTCGATCTGCGCCTGCGCGACCCGTCGCCCGTCAAAGTCAGCGATCTGTGCCGGGAGGCGCTGATAAACAAAACGACATTCTATTCCCACTATGACACCATGGAGAGCCTGCATCGGCACATCTGCCGCGAGACCGTCGCCGATATCCTCGGCCGCTGCGACTGCGCCCGGATGGCGTTCAGCGATACATACGCCTTTGTTTCAGAGCTCGTCGGCGCGATATCGCGCGAAGAGCGGCTTATCCGCGCGCTCTACGGCGACGATATAGCTTCACTGCTCAACGATGCGGAGGAGGCTCTTTTCAGAATCTATCTGCATGACGACGACGAGCCGGAGCGCAAAGAAAAAATAATCTTCTGCATCGGCGGAACATCAAGACTATTGCTCATGAACCCGGACGAGCACGGCATCCGCGCGGCGTCCGAGCTTATACGCACCGTCTTTAATCTCAACGAAAACAGAACATAAAAATCTTCAGCGCCGAGGTCACAAATTGTTTACAAACATATTGTTGACAATCGGCGCGCATATATGTATAATGTGTAGCATGCTACACTTAATATTGCTGAAAACAGCTTTGCGGAAAGGAGATCGCTATGGAGCATATCGGATATTTTTTCAAGCGTATAGATAACCGCCTGAAGTCGAACGCCGATGCAGGGCTCGGCAAGCACGGGCTGACCTTTGCGCAGTCGCGGATCATAAGATTCCTCGCCGAACACGGAGGTCAGACAACCCAGAAAGAGATTGAAGACTACGCCCATGTCTCGCACCCGACGATTGTCGGCATAGTCACACGCATGGAGCAGAGCGGCTTTCTCAGCACCTGCACCGACCCATCGGACAAGAGAAACAAGGTCGTGCGGCTGACCGATAAGGCGAAAGACATCAATCTCGAGATACGCCGTTCGATTGACAACGGCGAGCGGGCGATGCTCAAATCGTTCAGCGAAGAAGAAGTCGAACAGCTACGAGGATATCTCATAAGGATATGCGATAACCTTGATATTGACAGCAGCCCCGGCTGCAAACCGGAAAGTGGAGCAAAGAAAGAAAAGAGGGAGTGAGAATATGATAAAAACTTTGTTGAAGAGCATGCGCCAATACAAAAAAGTATCATGGGCGACTATCTTTTTCTCCGCGTTTGAAGTCGTGTTCGAGATAGTTATCCCGCTTTGTATGTCGGGTCTTATCGACAACGGCATCGAGGGCGGTGTGATGTCCATGGTCTGGAAATATGGTCTTGCGCTGCTCTTCCTTGCGGTGTTCCAGATGGTGACGGGAATGCTTGCGGCGTTCCTCGGCTCGCGCGCGTCCGCCGGGTTCAGCGCGAATCTGCGCAGCGATATGTATGATAATGTTCAGACCTTCGCATTCTCGAACATCGACAAATTCTCGACCGCGTCGATAGTCACGAGACTGACGACGGATGTCACAAATATTCAGAACGCCTATCAGATGCTCATAAGAATAGCAATACGCGGACCGGTTATGCTGATTTTCGCCATGATAGTCTCGTTCAGAATCGACAGCCAGATTTCGCTTATGTTCATTGCGATTATACCTGTCCTCGCGGCTCTGCTCGTGCTGATAATCATCAAGGTGCACCCCGTGTTCAAGCGCGTTTTCCACACCTACGATGAGCTCAACAACGTCGTTCAGGAGAATGTGCGCGGCATAAGAGTCGTCAAGTCCTTCAATCAGGAGGATCACGAGATAAGCAAGTTCGAGAAGATATCCGAGAAGATATACAAAGACTTCGCAAAAGCGGAGCGCCTTATTGCGCTCAACTCGCCTATTATGCAGGTCTGCATGTACACCTGCATGATTCTGATCTCATGGCTCGGCGCAAAGGCGGTCATCGCCAGCGGCAACAACGCAGCACTCGGTCTGACCACCGGCTCGCTCACCGCGCTGTTCACCTACGCCATGCAGATACTCATGAGCCTCATGATGCTCTCCATGGTCTTTGCCATGATGATAATCGCGAGTTCTTCTGCTCAGCGTATAGCTGAGATACTCAACGAAAAGACCGATATCTCGAACCCCGCGAACCCCGTTCTCGAAGTCAAAGACGGCGAGATAGATTATAAAAATGTCAATTTTGCCTATGCTTCAAAGGCGGACACCAAGGTGCTCGACAATGTCAACGTGCATATAGCCTCCGGCGAGACGGTCGGCATAATCGGCGGCACGGGTTCGTCGAAGTCTTCGTTCGTCCAGCTCATACCGCGCCTTTACGATGTAACGGGCGGTGAAGTGATGCTCGGCGGCGTGGATGTCAGAAACTACGATCTCGATACCCTGAGAAACTCGGTCGCAATGGTGCTCCAGAAGAACGAGCTGTTCTCCGGCACGATATCCGAGAACCTGCGCTGGGGCAACGAGAACGCGACCGATGATGAAATAAAGCACGCCTGCTAGCTCGCTCAGGCGGATGAATTCGTCAGCGCGATGCCCGACGGCTACAACACCTATATCGAACAGGGCGGTACGAACGTCTCCGGCGGTCAGAAGCAGAGGCTGTGCATAGCGCGCGCCCTGCTCAAGAATCCCAAGGTGCTCATTCTCGACGACTCGACAAGCGCCGTCGATACCCACACCGACGCGCTGATTCAAAAGGGACTTTCGCAGTATATGCCCGACACGACGAAGATAATTATAGCTCAGCGCATAAGCTCGGTTCAGAACGCGGACAAAATACTCGTATTCGACAACGGCAGAATAGTCGCGCAGGGCACGCATGACGAGCTGCTGAAATCCTGCGATATCTATCGCGAAGTTTATGAATCCCAGCAGAAGGGAGGAAACGACGATGAGTAAGCCTATGCCTATGCACGGCGGACCCAAGGGTATGCCCGGCGGACCCGGAATGCAGCCCAGAAAGCTCGACAAGAAAACACTCAAGCGTCTGCTCTCTTATCTCAAAAATTATAAGGGCACGATAGTCCTTGTCACAATCTGCATTCTGCTCAGCGCAGTTGCGGGCGCTGCGTCATCGATGTTCCTCCAGACGCTTATCGACGATTATATAACCCCGATGGTAGGTCAGTCATCACCCGACTTCTCCGGCTTTATACGCGCGCTGATAACCATGGCGGTCATCTATCTCATCGGCACGCTCTCGACGCTTATCTACAACCGCCGCATGGTCACCATAGCGCAGGGAACGCTCAAGACCATACGCGATGAGATGTTCGAGAAGATGCAGCGCCTGCCGATAAGATATTTCGATTCACACACCCACGGCGACACGATGAGTCTCTATACCAACGATACCGATACCCTGCGCCAGATGCTCGCGCAGTCGATGGGTCAGCTGATTTCTTCGGCGTTCACCGTCGCGGCGGTATTCTGCTGCATGCTCTATATCAGCGTCGGTCTGACGCTCGTTGTGTGCATATCGCTGTTCTTTATCATGCAGATAATCAAGAAAGTCGTCGGCAAGAGCGGCGCGTATTTCGTAGCCCAGCAGAGATCTCTTGCAGACCTTGACGGATATATCGAAGAGATGATAAACGGTCAGAAGGTCATAAAAGTCTTCTGCCACGAAGAGCAGTCTAAGAAAGAAATGAAGCAGCGCAATTCGACATGGGAGCACAACGCCGCGAGCGCAAACGGCCACGCGACCTCGATGATGCCCATGACGAACGCGTTCGGATATTTTCTGTATATCCTGCTCGCCGTTATCGGCTCTTATATGGCGATCGCCGGCACGAAGAATCTCGGGCTGACCGGCGTCAACACGCTGTCCCTCGGCATGATAGCCTCGTTCCTCGTGCTCTCGCGCAACTTCATAAACCCGATATCCCAGATGTCGAACCAGTTCAACTCGATTGTCAACGCCCTCGCGGGCGCCGAGCGAATCTTCACATTTATGGACGAAGAGCCCGAGCCCGATGACGGATATGTTACCCTCGTAAACGCGAAAGAAGAGAACGGCGAGATAGTCGAAGTCAAGGAGCACACCGGAATGTGGGCATGGAAGCATCCCCACGGCGACGGCACTCTGACTTATACAAAGCTTGAGGGTCAGGTTGTTCTCGACCATGTCGATTTCAGCTACACACCCGAAAAGGAAGTCCTTCACGATATCACGCTCTACGCAGAGCCGGGTCAGAAGGTGGCTTTCGTCGGCGCGACCGGAGCGGGCAAGACCACGATAACAAACCTCATAAACCGCTTCTATGACATAGCGGACGGCAAGATACGCTATGACGGAATAAATATCAACAAGATAAAGAAAGCCGATTTGCGCCGCAGTCTCGGCGTCGTGCTCCAGGATGTCAACCTGTTCACGGGCACTGTCATGGAGAACATCCGCTACGGCAACCCTGAGGCGACCGACGAGCAGTGCATCGCGGCGGCGAAGCTCGCAAATGCTGACGGCTTCATCCGCATGCTCCCGGACGGCTACAACACCGTACTCAAGGGCGACGGCTCCGGACTTTCGCAGGGTCAGCGTCAGCTGATATCGATAGCCCGCGCGGCGGTCTCCGACCCGCCCGTCATGATCCTCGACGAGGCGACATCTTCGATAGATACGCGCACCGAGGCTCTCGTCCAGGGCGGCATGGATAAGCTGATGAAAGGGCGCACGGTCTTTGTTATTGCGCACCGCCTCTCGACCGTCCAGAACTCGGATGTCATAATGGTGCTCGACCATGGCAGAATAATCGAGCGCGGCAACCATGAAAAGCTCATCGCCGAAAAGGGCACATACTATCGCCTCTACACCGGCGCGTTTGAGCTGGAATAAGCTTAGATATAATAAAAGGGAAGTCGAAATTTATTCGACTTCCCTTTTGCTGTTTACGGTGCGGCGGAATTTAATCAGCCGATCGGCTCTTGACAAATTTCGTGCCGACTGATATAATACCACAAAACAAATAAGTAGATTGCCACCGGGTAATGAAGCATTCGTATCTCGTCGTTAGGTCTTAGAAGACGAGATGGCGGGTGCTTATTTTTTTGAGGTACAGCATGAAAAACTATCAGAATCCGTTTAAGACATTCAAAAAGCACGAATGGGCAATATGGCTCGGGTCGCTTGTTCTGGTTACGGTGTCGTTTATGTTTCCGCGGGAGCGGGATTATCTCACCCTTATTGCGTCGCTTATCGGCGTCACTTCGCTTATGCTTAACGCAAAGGGCGATCCGATAGGTCAGGTGCTGACTGTCGTTTTCAGCATATTCTATTCTGTGATTTCTTTTAAATTTCGCTACTACGGCGAGATGATAACCTATCTCGGCATGACCGCGCCGATAGCCCTCGCCGCGGCAATATCCTGGTTTCGGCATCCGTATAAAGAGGGCGAAAACGAGGTGAAAGTGGCGCATGTCGGGGCGAAAAAGTGGGCAGTGCTGATTATTCTTACAGCGGCGGTGACTGCGGCGTTCTATTTTATCCTGAAATATTTCAACACCGCGAAGCTCGCGATAAGCACCGTCTCCGTCGCAACGAGCTTTATCGCCGCGTCGCTCACACTCCTGCGCTCGCCGCTCTATGGGCTCGGCTACGCCGCAAACGACATTGTATTAATTATTATGTGGATAATGGCGACTGTCGACGACTCGTCGTATCTGCCGATGATAGTCTGTTTCTCGGTGTTCTTTATCAATGACTGCTACGGCTTCATAAACTGGCGAAAGATCAGGCAGCGCCAGGGAGAAAATTAAATAAAAAATAAACATTTGAAAATATGCTCATATTTGAAGTAAAAAAGTCGAATCTCCTGTTATATTTAGAAAGCAAAGGACAGGAGGCGATACCGTGAAAAACAGGCATGAGGGTCTTGCCGAGATGAAGAAGGACGGCGTGACCTACTGCAACATGTTCTGGCTGTTCATGTTCGGCAATGTGCTCGGCGTTCTGCTCGAGGGTACATGGTGCAGGCTGATTTTCGGCCACTGGGAGACGCATGTCGCAACCATCTGGGGACCGTTCTCTTTGATATACGGCGTAGGCGCAGTGATGTTCTACATAAGCGGCGAAAAAATACGGAGCACCGGTTACAAGGGAGTTGTCGCCCGGTTCTGCTCTATCGCGATAGTCGCCACGGTCTTTGAGTTCGCCTGTGGGCTGCTGCTCGAATACGGCATGGGCATGAAAGCGTGGGACTACTCAAAGAGCTTCATGAACTACAAAGGTCTAATCTGCCTGAAAATGACGCTGCTCTGGGGACTTGCGGGCGTTATCTTCGCCTATATGGTCGTGCCGAAGCTCAAAAAGGTGTTCGCGCGTATGCAGGGCACGGGCTGGAAGGCCGCGTGTGCCGCGTTATCGATATTTATGATAATCAATCTCTCGTTCACTCTCGTGTGCATGGTGCGCTGGAGAGACCGCCGCGCGGGGGTTGCCGCGACAACGCAGATCGGTCAGTATGTCGACAGCAAGTATGACGACGCGATGATGTCAAGCCGCTTCTGCGAATGGCATGTTATAAAAAAATAAACAAAGCTATTTTGCAATGCGGGACTGCTTTCGGGCGGTCCCTTTTTTGTTGCGACTTTTTTTGTTGTGTGGTATACTTTAGCAATAAATCTTACGGAGGAAGAAATATGCAGTGTATTCTCTCCGCCCTCGTGGCGATCATTATCGCGCTCGCGCCGGTGTTCAATATTCCGCTGACCGTTGTGCCGCCCAAAGGCGAGCTGCCGCACGAGAGCGAACCCGCGCCGTCGGAGCTTTCGGTATATGACAAAGTCGTCGGCGTTGACGACTCGGTGTTCTATATCTCCCGCCCGAACGCGGAAAATATGAAAATAATATATGCTTCCGATTTCGGCATGGACAGCAACTCGCAGGACAACACGGACGCTTTCTGCCGCGCGATTGATTACTGCCGCAGGAATCCGGGCACGCGTCTTGTAATAGATGCCGGGGAATACCGCTTCTCGCCGAAGAATACTATCGGTCTAAATTCGCTCAAGAATGTTCTAATTGACGCCGAGGGCGCGGTGTTCGTCTTTGACTGCGACAGATATTTCGAGATAAGCGGATGCGAAAATTTTGAGATAAAAGGGCTTGCCGTCGACTGGGCTTGGGATGAATCCCGCCTCGCTTCCGTTGTTAAAATCGAGAAGCGAAACGCGATAAAACACACGTTTGATATGCGCTTTACCGAGCTTGACGAAGTGCCCGAGAATATCGCCGTCATGGTGATGACCCAGCTCGACCCCAAGACGCTGACCTTCGGCGCGGCGGGCGTTTTGCTTCACTCAAAGTGATAAATGTAGGGCGGATTTTGCACAATCTTCTTGCCACAATTAAAAAAAGGAGACACTCTTTCGAATGTCTCCCTTTTTGTATTTTATCGGTTGTCCGATTATTTCATAGCCTCTTCGACCTGTCTCTTATACACATCTCCGAGCCCACGAGACATGCGCA
>ERZ1027256.365-NODE-365-length-18256-cov-9.937586_pt1 | contig 18256 bp, 17 predicted proteins | sample MGYA00519242_ERZ1027256 | MGnify/ENA primary metagenome ERZ1027256 (study PRJEB26926, sample SAMN06164394) | human gut metagenome | biome: ENVO:00009003; feature: ENVO:2100002; material: ENVO:00002003 | host: Homo sapiens | place: USA | collected 2012 ...
TGGGAAACTTCCCAACAAGCAAAATCCCCGTCCGGCGCGTCAGCGTCGCAACGGGATTTTACGGAAGTGGGTACCCGCTTCCTATGCTTGCTATTCCAGTTCTTTGTCCTTTGAAATGGTTACTTTGTAATTCACATACTTACCGCCCGTGTCGGCTAACAGCACTGTTCCGTCGTAGGTTTTGCCCGTTTTTACGGAATACAGCTTTTTGACTTTTGCCTTGCCGGATTTCAAGAGTGCAGCGGCAATCTTCGGGGTAAAGACAGTTTTTCGTTCCTCAAAGAAGCGGTCATTTTTCCACATGGTAAAGCTGCACTCTTTGTTGGAACAGTAGTAGTTTTTCTTCCCCTCATAGACCGGGGATTTACAGCGGGGGCATTTCCCAAGCTCTGTTTTCTCTGTCTTGAAAAGCTCCTGTTTCTCGCCTAACACGGAAGCATAGGTTTTTACAAGCTCCTGTGCCATAGTTTCGATACCCTGCATGAAAGTGTCCGGGTCGGCGTTGCCCTTTGCAATCTGCGTCAGATTGTTTTCCCATGCAGCCGTAAGCTGCGGAGAAGTTAAGCTGTCCGGCAGGACGCAGACAAGGTTTGTTCCGTCTTTGGTAGGAAGTAGCTGCTTGCCCTTTCGCTCCACAAAGCCGCCTTTTACTAACTTTTCAATGACGGCGGCGCGGGTGGCGGGCGTACCAAGCCCCCGGCGTTCTGCGTCCGGGTCGGTGTCCTCATTCCCGGCGCGTTCCATAGCAGACAAAAGGCTTGCTTCATTGTGGGGCTTCGGGGGTGTAGTGTCATGCTCCGTCACTTTCGCGGCGGGTTTATCAAAGGTCTGCCCCTCGGAAAAGTCCGGCACATCTAACACAAGCTCGTTTTCGTCGTCGCTGTCGAGTTTCTTTTTTAGGGTAGCCCGGTAAAGCCGTTCAAGGTCTTTCCACCCGGCAGCGATTACCGTCCTGCCCTTTGCCGTAAAGTCATGGTCGGCGCAGGAGAAAACCGCCGTTACCGCTTCGTAAACGTGCGGCTCTGCGGTCGCCATAAGCAGCCGCGCCCCGGCAAGGGTAAGGATATTTCTTTCACTTTCCGGCAACGTGGTAAGGTCAGTTTTTGCAAGTTCCATAGTAGGAATGATTGCATGGTGGTCTGATACCTTTTTGCTGTTCAGCACCTTTGCAAGCTCCGGCGTAAAGGAAACGCCCGCCATAAAGGGCAGCTTGCCACAAAGCAGCGATACGATACTTTCTGCCGTGTCGCCCATGTCGTCGGTCAGATAGTTGCTGTCCGTCCTCGGATAAGTAAGCAGCTTCTTTTCATACAAGGTCTGTGCAAGGTCAAGGGTCTGTTTTGCCGTGTACCCGTAGATACGGTTTGCTTCCCGTTGCAGAGAGGTAAGGTCAAAGAGCTTCGGCGGGGCAATGGTTTTCTTTTCACGGGTCAAGGAAGTGCAGACAGCCGCCGACGCTTCGCAGGCTGCTTTCAGTTCGCCCGCTTCATCAGCGGTGCAGATCTTCGCGCTTGCCGCTTCTGCGCCGGGAAGCATAAGGCGCACATGGTAATAGGTTTCCTTCTTGAAGTTCATAATGGCAGTGTCCCGGTCTACAAGCATTTTTAGGGTCGGGGTCTGGACGCGCCCCACGTTCAAGGTCTTTCCATACAGGCAGGAGAAAAGACGGGTTGCGTTAATGCCGATAAGCCAGTCAGCCTTTGCCCTGCATAAAGCAGAATGATAGAGGGCGTCATACCCGCGCCCGTCCTTCAGATTGTCAAAGCCGCTTTGGATTGCGCCCGTTTCCATTGAGGAAATCCAAAGACGGGTAAATGGCTTTTTGCAGCCTGCCATTTCAAAAACGAAACGGAAAATCAATTCTCCCTCGCGTCCTGCGTCGCAGGCGTTCACGACTTCCGAAACGTCGGCGCGGTGCATGAGGTCTTTTAAGATTTTGAATTGTTTTCCCTTGTCGGCAGCTACGGTGTACTGCCATTCCTGCGGCAGAATAGGTAAGCTGTCATAGCTCCACTTTTTATACTGCTCCCCGTAGGCGGCAGCTTCCGCAAGCCCTACCAAATGCCCGATACACCAAGAGATTACATAACCGTTTCCCTCAATATATCCGTCCTTTTTTCCCGTAACGCCAAGGGCGGCGGCAACCGCCGCCCCGACGCTGGGCTTCTCACAAATGACTAACTTCATTCTTCCTCGTCCTCCTGTTCGGTGTCTGCGCTGTCAGTTTCTTCCTCCGGCTCGTCCTCGTCGTATTCGTCAAAATCAAACTCGTCAAGGTCGGTGCTGCCTTTTACGTTCTGTTTTGATTTCATAACCTTAACGTAGTAGAGGGCTGCGCCGCCGCCAAGAAGTCCCACAACAAGGAAAATCAAAAGCCCGCCCATGCTGTTTTTTGGTTTCTCCGGCTCTGCGGGAGCTTCCGGCTCGGTGTCCCTGCCTGTGCAGCTATCCATGTTGACAGAGCAGACAGGACAGGTTGTGTTGACTTCGCCCGCCTTGCATTTCTCGGTACAGTTGCAGACAGCCGGGGGCTGCTCGGTCTGTTCCTCCCCGATAATCGCCATAAGGTCGCTTTCGTCTACTTGATTTAGGAAGTGGACGGAATTTTCGCCCTCGGCTGCGCGGTCAACGATGATATAAAAATAGTTGCCGCCTTTGCTTTTCACGACGATAAACTGCTTATCCTCGGCAGCGTCCCCGTCGATGTCGTCCACAAGGGTCATGTTGCCATCCGGGGTAAGGGGCTGCGGTTCGGTTTCCACGATTACGCCGCTGTCGTCAGTTTCCTCTGTCGGGGTCTGCGCGTAGGCAGTAACGGAAAAGCCGCCCACAAGGACAAGGGCGGCGCAAAGTGCGGTAAGGCTTCTAAGGATTTTATTCTTCATTCTCGGTTTCCTCCTGTTCCTCATAGTCTGCGGGCATAGGGGCAATGCCCGGAATACCGCCGCCCGCAAGCATGGCGTTAAGCTCCTGCGGGGTAAGGCGCATAGAGCGCACAAGCTGAACGATTTGCAGATTTTCCGCTTCGGTTTTCTGTGCTTCCAGTCCGCGCAGCTTGTTCTGATACTCCGTGATTTTCTCACGGGTCTTTTGGATTTCCTTTTCAATTCTTTCGATTTTACTCATAGCCATAATGATTTTTCTCCTTTCGATTTTCAAATGTGTTGTTGTATGTCAGTTCCAGTTCATCAGCCCGTACCCTTTGATACAGGCATAGTCAAGGGGATAGCTCTTAATCTTGCAGGCGTCGCCGGAATTGCCCTCCACGGTATAAACGCGGTTTGCGTCCCTGCCGATAACAAGCCCTACATGGTCTGCGCTGCCGTCTAAGTCCCAGTCAAAAAAGATAGCGTCACCGGGGGCAATGTTTTCATAGCCCCGCGCTCCCCATTGTCCGTGAGAGGTAAACCACGGAATACCCTGCGACTGGCAGGCGGCAAAACGCGGCTCGGAAAGTCCCATTTGCCCGTAGCACCAGGACACAAAACAGGCGCACCATTCCACGCGGGAATTAAAGCCGTACCAGCTCCAATAGGGATAGCCGCCCACATTTCCGACTTGCTGCTTTGCAAGGTCAACGATAGCGGTATTGCCGGGGCGCGTTCCGTTTACAAAGTCCACGCCGCTTAAATCTTCCGACGCGGAAGTGTCGGGAGAGCCGCCGCCAAAGATAAGGGGCTTGTTCCCGCTTGTCTGTAAGTACACCCGGTACATTTCCAGTTGTTCCGGGGTCAGATTGTTTTCCGCAATCGTAGATAGCGGGGTATTCGTCAGCTTGACGTGCAAGATGTAATACTCATAAGGTACTTGTACGGTGTAGGTGTCCGTATGCTCGTTGCCGTCCTCGTCTGTCCATGTGTCGGTGCGTTCTTCCTCCCGGTAGCGTATTTCCACTTCCTCGGTCAAGGTCAGCTTGTACTGCTGATTGAAAATCCTTTGCAGCTCGCTTTGAACGTCAGCGCGGGTGTAGGTCTGATATTTTGCGGTCAGATAGGACGCTAATTCGTGTGGATTGTGTCCGATGTTTTCAAGGTTATAGCGGTACTCGTCATAGCCCGGATTGTCGCGCTCGATATTGTCAATCCTGCTTTGCAGCTCGTTTTCCAATCCGGCGTAGCTGTTTTCCACTTCCACAAGGTCGCTGTCCTCGGAGGTATAGGACGTTCCAAGCACCCCGTTTAACGCGCCGGAAAACATTGCCCCACAAGAGGACAGCCCGGACATAACCATGATAAAGAGCAGCAGCACCCCGACAGCGATTGCCACACCCGCCGGGTGCCTTGCCACAAATGCTGCGGTCTGTTTCGTTTTTTCGGCGGCTTTGGCTGCCGCCTTGCGGGTGCGTTCTGCCGCGCCCTTGATACCCTTTGCGGTATTGCGGGCTTCCTTTGCATACTGCCGCTTGATTTTCTGCTTCTGCCAAAACCGGGAAATGGGGTTAGAGGTAAGCTGCGGGTTCTCATGCAGGGTCTTGTGATACTGAAAATCCACATTTGCCCGAAAAGCCGCTTTTTCTGCCTTTGCCGCTTCTCGGTAGGGTTTCAGCTTATGGCTGCGGTAGCCCTGCTTGATTTTCCGCGCCCCGTACTTCAATCCCCGTTCTGCGGCTTCCTCGCTCTTGTGTGCGCCCTCCACGCCGGAATTATCCTTTTCGACAGAATGGATTTTGTTATGTACCAAAATCCCGGCTTCCTGTGTGGGGCGGGATAGCGGGTTGTGCTTCTCCTTAAATCCGGGCGGCTTGTCCTTTTCCTCAAAGTGCAGGCGAGTCTTGCCTTTCCCGGTGGTTTCGTCAAAGGTGCGCTCTTTAGTAAGTTTCTTTTCTTTGGGGATAGCTGCCTTTGCCTTATCCAAGCGGTCGGCGGCTTTATCGGCTTTCTTGATATACTTTTCAAGCTCCGGGGCAGCGCGTTCCTCGTCGGTAAATTGCAGCCGGGAAGATTTCGTCCCGGCGGTAGCTTCTGCCTGTGCCTTTCGTACCGCTTTTTTAGACGCTTTGCGGGTATGGGCGGCTTCGATATGCTCCATGACGCGCTCCGTTTTGCCTGTGTCCGCTTTGGGGGCAGCTCCCGGCACACGGGGCAAGGGAGAAGTCGGGGAAGCTGCACCTTGTAGCTGCGCTGCGTCCTGTGCTGCCTGTTGCTCCGGGGATTTCTGTAAATCCGCGTCCTGCGTCCGTTTGCTGATACGCTCGGCGGTCTGCTGTGTTTCGTTTACTTCTACAAGCCCGTCGCGGGTCATTTTCTGCGTGATTTTATCACGGGGTTTTAATGGGTCTTTCAAGTGTTACCACCTCCAATCCGCGCTCCTGCAAGGGCGCAATACTCGGCGTTCAGTTCAATGCCGATATAGCGGCGGTCAAGGCTTTTCGCTGCAAGCCCGGTGGTGCCGCTTCCAAAAAACGGGTCAAGGACAACGCCGCCTTTCGGACAGCCCGCCAGTATGCACGTTTCCGCGAGCTTCGGGGGATAGGCGGCAAAATGCCCGCCCTTATACGGTACGGTATTGATAAGCCAAACGTCCCGCTTGTTCCTTGTGGTCGGCATAAGAGCGTCGTCATAATAGCCGCCGCTGCGGGTCTTATTGATACCCTGTACCTTGCCCTGTCCCGGTACTTCCTCGGCGTATTTGTGTCCTGCGCCGCGCCCCTGTCGGTACCGCGCAGCCGTTCCCGGCGCAATCGGCTCTGCAATGGCGGCAGCGTCATAGTAATATTTCTTTGATTTCGTCAGTAAAAAGATATGCTCATAGCAGCGGCTCGGTCGGTCGCGGCAGCTCTCCGGCATAGGATTTTCTTTCAGCCAGATAATATCGCTGCGTAAATACCACCCGTCAGAGCGCAGGGCAAAAGCTAAAAGCCACGGAATACCGATTAAGTCCTTTTGCTTGCAGCCCGCTTTCATGCCTGTGCCGCAGTAGGTATCTGCGATATTCAGCCAAAACGTCCCGTCGTCTTTCAGTACCCGGCGCAGTTCCCGGAATACTTCTACAAGCCTGTCAATGTACTGCTCCGGCGTGTCCTCCCGTCCAATCTGTGCGTCAAGCCCGTAGTCCCTAAGTCCATAGTAGGGCGGGCTTGTGACGCAGCAGTTCACGCTTTCGCTCGGCAGCTCCCGCAGGGCATAGAGGGCTTCACGGTTGATGATTACGTCCGTTTTCATGGCTTGCTCACTTCCTCCGGCTTTGTCGTAAGCAGACGGTAAAGCTCGGTGTCCGTCGGGAAGCGGTCAATGAATGGCAGCACCACATTCCCGTAAAAGATAAGCCCCTCGCCCGCTTCGGTATGGGTCACATACTTCATCTGCTGCGGGGAGATATTGAGCTGCTTTGCAAGGATAGCCCGGTCGCCCTGTGCCTGATTGAGCATGAGGACAAAATCAGAGTTTTCAAAGATATTCTCGACTTCGCGGCTTGATAAAAGGTCTTTGACGTTCTGTGTGATTGCCGTCGGTATGCCGCCCCATTTACGAAAACGCTTCCAAATCTCCACGGAATAGGCTGCGGTCTGTTCTTCTTTCAAAAGCAAATGAAACTCGTCCATATAGTAACGGGTTGCTTTTTTCTCTGCGCGGTTGATGGTAACGCGGTTCCACACCTGGTCTTGCACAATGAGCATACCTAACTTTTTGAGCTGCTTTCCAAGCTGTTTAATATCAAAGCAGACAAGGCGGTTAGAAAGCTCCACGTTGGTACGGTGGTTAAAGACGTTCAGAGAGCCGGAAACATAAAGCTCCAATGCCGCCGCAATGCGGGCAGCTTCCGGCTCCGGCTGTTTCAGCAGTTCGTTGTAGAGGTCGCCCAAGATAGGCATTTTTGCCGGGTCGGGTTCTGCAAGGAAAGGTCGGTACACATTCCTAACGGCGCGGTCAATGACGGTCTTTTCCACGGGCTGCAAGCCCTCTTTGCCGCCGATAACAAGCTCGCAGAGGGAAAGGATAAAGTCGGATTTCAAGGCAAGCGGGTTGTCGTCCTCGGAGTAGTTGAGGTTAATATCCATAGGGTTCACATACTGGGGCTTGCCGTCCATGCCTTTTCCGGCAGGCGACAGGCGTATCACTTGCCCGCCCAAACGCTGCACAAGGGAAAAATATTCTGCTTCCGGGTCGCAGATAATAATATCGTCGTCGGTAATGAGAAAGGCGTTTGTCATTTCCCGTTTTGCTGCAAAGGATTTACCGCTTCCCGGTGTTCCAAGAATAAGCCCGTTTGGATTTTTCAGCTTCTTGCGGTCGCAGAGTATCATGTTGTTTGACAGCGCATTTAAGCCGTAGTACAGGGCTGCGCCCCGCTGAAAAAGCTCCTGTGTGATAAAGGGAATGAAGATAGCGGTGCTTGATGTGGTAAGCCCTCTTTGAATGGGGATAAGGTTCTCTCCAAGAGGGATAGAGGACATAAAGCCCGCTTCCTGCAAATAGTCAAGGCGGGTCAGAGCGCAGTTGTTTTTCTGTGCAAAGCCCGCCGTAGCAAATACGTCATTATCCAGTTTCCGTTTTGTGTCTGCCATGTTTACCACAAGGAACGTCAGCAGAAACATTCGCTCGTTGCGGCTCTGTAAATCCTGCAACAGATTTTTTGCTTCGCTGCCGAAAGTAGCAAGGTCGGACGGAATTATATCCATGTCATACCCGCTGCGTACCGCTTTTTTCTGTTCCTCAATCTTCATCTTGTCGAGGTCAGTAATCTTGCGCTTAATGGTCTTGATTGCTTCGCTCTGGTCGATACTGCGGATATGCAGATTGACGATAATCCCGTTTTCAAGGTCAAGAATATCCGAAAGCATACGGTCGTTCAGCTCCGGCGCAAGGATTTCAAGGAACGATACCGCGCCTAATTTCTTTCCCATGCGGAACGTGCGCCCGTCGCCAAAGCGGAACGAGGACGGGGCGATAAAGTCCTTTGTGGTAAGCCCGGACGGTACAAGCCAGTCCCAAGAGAAACGGAACGGCTCGCCCTCCGGGTGGAAAATCCCATGCAGGACGTTTAAGCGTTCCTGTCCGTTCATGGGGCGGGCTGTTACGCCAAGCACCTTAAAATTATTGAGTACGTCGGTTTCGATACGGGAAAGGCGGGCTTTTGCGGCTGCGAGATTGTCCGCTTCAATGGAAAAGGTAATGTACTTGCACTTTTCCAGTCCGTTGTTGCCTTTTTCAAGCTGATTTTTCAGCATATCCGCGTACTCCTTGCGGATAGAGTTAAAAGCGTCGTCCTGTGCCGGGATTTCGATAGCTGCCTGTGCCTTTTCCTTTCTTGCGCCCTGATTGATGAAAGAGAGCTGCACCGATACGGAAGCGTCAAAGTAGTTAAGAAAATCGCACCAGTTTTCAAAAATGGCGGTCTTATCATCTGCCTGTGCAAGCTGATAGTTAATATCTTCAAAGACAAGGCTTTTACTGTATTTCTTTTCCGTTACCCTGCAAATCCCGTCCGGGTACATCTGCAAGTAGGGAATGGTCTGTTGTGCGGTGTGGGGCTTCCCGTCGCCCTTTGCCGCCTGTATCACGGCGGCGATTTCTTTCTTTTCTGCGCGGGTCAGCTTACGCTTCACGGGATTTTTTACCGCGCAGGTCATGGTTTTTTGTTCTGCCATTGACAATAGCCGATACCTCCTTTTCCAGTTTTCGTTGTTTTTCTATGACGGCATAAAAATTTTCCGTCTGATAGGGGCGTTCCTTTGGTCGGATAAACTTTGTCTGAATGACGTTTTTTATCACGACTTCAAGGGGCTGCCCGTGTTTTTCATACATTGCCAAGAGGAAGCAGGGAAGCATAACGACAATCATTGCAAATGCCGCCATGCTTGTTCCCGCGCTGTCTTTGAGCAAAAAGAAAAGCGGTAGTCCCATAGCGAGGGCTGCCGCAAAACATATAATCTGTCGCTTTGTCAGATTAAAAGCGACTTTCGTTTTGATTTTTGATAAGTCTTTGGGTACGGGTACATACGCCAAGTGAAAACCTCCTTTCGGTCTTTAATGGGCGTTAAAAATTGACTTCGCAAGTGTGCCTGTTTTGAATAGGGAGAAGCACAAAATCACGGTGTAGGCTGCAAGGGAGAAAATCGCGCTGTGCAGGTTGTCCGCTACAATCATGCTGCCAACCAAAACCGCATAAATGCCGACGCATATCATTATGAGGAAGCCTTGAAAACCGAGGGCGAACAGGGCTTTTAAGTAGTTGTTGCCTATCTGCCCCCACTCTCTGTTGGTCATAGTTGCAAACGGGATAGGCGATACCGAACAGTAAAGGTAAATCTCTATCATTCTGCCGTACAGGATAACCGTGATAAGCACCGACATGATTTTCATGCAAAGGCTCACAAGGCTTGTTTCCATAACGAGCAAAAGCAGTTCGGGGATTTCCATAGCGTCAAGTCCGGCTTGCATGGACGAGAGAGCGGCGTCAACGTCGATATTCGTATCGCCGCCGATCACGCCCGCCGCGCCGGAAACAACGTGCTGCGCCATATCGAACACCGCCATAGTGATAGTAAAGGTGTGGGTAACGAGATACACCGCTACCCACGCCTTGAAAAACCACTTAAAGAACATGAACGTGTCAATATCGTGCATATTGTTCTTTTCCGTTACCATGCTGATAAGCTCCACGCATAGAACGTAGGTAATGACAAGCCCCGCAATGGGTACAATCACATTTTCCGACAAGCTCTGTATCATGGAAAATATGCCTGCGTTCCACCCCTGCGGGGTCTTGCCTACCTCTGCGGCGATAGTTCCGACTTTTTCGTTTACGTCCCCGAACATAGTTGACAGATTACCGTTAATGGCTCCAATGAGGATTTCCTTTATCCATTCGTTAATCGCGTCAAGTATGCTCTCCATAGGCTATACCCGCCTATTAACCGAACAAGCCGGAAAGCAGAGGTACAAGGGTGCCGCCGATAAGGGCAACGCCGCCGCCCGCCATGAGCTGTTTCATGCCCTGGCTTTTCGCGCCCGGATTGTCGTTTCCGTAGCCCTCCAAGAGGTTGATAACACCCCAAATGCCAAGTCCGGCTCCGAGAGCGATAACGAGTGTCTGCAATACGTTTACTGCGCTGTTGAAAAATGCCATATAAAACTCCTTTCTGCCGCTTTGCGGCTGCCCGAAAAAGGGCATAAAAAACGGCGGTCAGTTTTTGATAACTGCCGCGGTCATAAGTCCCCGCGCTGCGTAATTTCTGCGGCGCGGCGGTATTCAGTTGTAAGGGTGCGGCTTCCTGCCGCGATACGCGCAAGGAGTAGGGGCGCGTACCATGTAGCCCGTGTTTATTGTTTTTACTTTAAGCTCCCTCCTTTTCAAAAAGTGGTGTGTAGACAGGCATAATGCCGTACTGCCGTTCCCGGACAGCTTCGATATACTTGATATAGGAAATACCTGCCTGTCTTGTCCTGCGTTCCTGTTCCCGCTGCATTTCCTCGGCTGCTTCCACAAGCCCGCTGATAGCTCGGATTAGCTGCTGTTTTGCCTTTTTCTTTCTGATACGCTTATTCATTCTGTATCCTCCTGCAAATCTGCTTCGTCAACTTCGTAATAGTCAAATACCTCGTCCGGCTTTACGATTGCAGGACGGCGGCGCAAGTGCTTTTCCATGTCAAAGGCATTTTTCTTGTCAAAGTCGGAAAGGTACTTGTACTTCGGGTGTTTGGTAATATCGTATTTTTCGGAGAAGAACGGGCGCACCCCGCGTAACTGCAAGATACATTTCCCGCCGTCCATGACCGCAATTTCATCTTCGCTCATAAGCTGCTTGCCTAACTTCTGATAGTTCAGCCCGTGGGAAAGCTCCCGTCCTCTTGTTTCGGAAGTATTGAAGCTGTCAATCGTTTCTTTCCCCAAGATTTCCGACATTTCTTTAAGGGTCGTTTTCTCCTTGCCGCCCAAAAACAGGGTCGTATCGCAGTTGCCGACAATGGTATCGGCGTTGTCCTTGTAGATAGCCTTTAGCTGCGACTGGCTCTGCAAGATGATGGACGCGGAGATTTCACGGCTTCGGATAGTGGCAATGAGCTTTTCAAACTTCGGTATCTGCCCGATATTTGCAAACTCGTCAAGCAGACAGCGCACATGAACAGGCAGCCGCCCGCCGTACACATCATCTGCCTTGTCACAAAGCAGATTGAAAAGCTGTGTGTAAAGGATTGATACAACAAAGTTAAAGGTGTCGTCGGTGTCAGAGATAATAACAAAAAGTGCGGTCTTTCGGTCACCCAAGGTGTCAAGCTCCATTTCGTCGGTTTCCATCAGCTCGCGCAGCTCCCGAATGTCAAATGGTGCAAGCCGCGCACCGCAGGAAATGAGGATAGAGCTTCTTGTTTTTCCGGCAGACAGCAAAAACTTCTTGTACTGGCGCACCGCAAAATGTTCCGGGTCTTTTTCCTCCAAGCGTTCAAACATGAGGTCAACGGGGGATTGAAATTCCGGGTCGTCCTCGCGGGCTTCCGACGCATTTATCATTTCAAGCAGCGTCGTAAAGTTTTTCTCATTCTCCGGGGCTTCGTACCAGATGTAGCCGATAAGGGCGCAGTAAAAAAGCCGTTCCGATTTCACCCAAAAATCCTCGCCGGATTTTTCCCCGTCGCCTTTGGTGTTGGCGATAATGGTATTTACCAGTTTCAAAATATCCTTTTCGCTGCGCAGATAGGCAAAGGGATTGTACCGCATGGATTTCTTGAAATTGATGGTGTTTAGCACCTTGATTTTGTACCCGCCCCGCTGCAAGAGCTTCCCGCACTCGATTAAAACCGTTCCTTTCGGGTCAGTGACTACATAGCTGCTGTGCATTTGCATTAAGTTGGGCTTTACAAAAAACCTCGTCTTGCCGCTGCCGGAGCCGCCGATGACAAGCACATTTTTGTTTCGTGCATATTTCGGGTGCTTCGGGCGGCTTGACATCATCAGCCTTTCGGTCTGCGTCAGCAGCACGTTATTTTCAAACATGGGGTCGATATATGGCTTTATATCCTCGGCATTGCCCCAACGTGCAGAGCCGTACTCCATGCCCTTACGGTATTTCTTTGCGTTCTTGCCTTTCACATAGACCGCAAGCCGGATAACGACAGCCCCGACAATGCCGATAAGCAAATCCATAGGGGCAAAACTCGGCAGGGCATTTGAAAAGGCGGCAGAAAAGCCGCTGCCAATGGAAAGCAGCTTGCCGGAGAGGTCAGCCCCCGGAGAGAGCCGCACCGCCTGTCCGACTTTATCAAAGAGATACACAAAGAGCAGATAGGGGGCGTTTAGGATAAGCAGCTTCTTGATATTCGGCTTCATAGCGATACCTCCCTGTCCTTGTGTTTTGTCTTTTGACGGTTCGCGTTAAGCTGCTTTGCTGCTTCCCGGAATGTGGCAAGTGCCTTTCGGATAGAGGGCTTTTGCTCCTGTGTCAGCTTCTTTGCGGAAAACTCCTTAAAGGCTGCGGTCAGAGCGTCCGCGTCCCGCCCTTTGAAAAAGACGAGATAACGGGGCGGCGTTTCGGTGCTGTCTTTCTTTAAGGCAAAGTCGATACCGTATTTTTTCGCCGTCTGCTCAAAGGCTTTGATATTGCCCTCGGTTATCTCAATGTTGGATAGCCCCGCGTTCTGCTTCGCAAGCTGCTTTAGGGTCTGCTTCCCGTGGGGCTGTTTTTCCTGCTGCTTTTTTGCCTGTGCAAGCATGGCTTTGATTGCCTTTTGCAGCATTTCAGCGGTCAGCTTTGCTCCCTTGACAGAGAGCGCAACCACTTTTTCGTTGATTTCATCTTGCAATGTTTACCGTCCTCCTTTCCCGGTAGTGATAGTGTTAAGGTGGTACGCCGCTTTTGAGTGTGAAAAAAGGGCGTCCGTTCTTCACGTCGCCCCGTTAAATCCGTACCCGCAGCCCGTTCAAATCCTCGGCGCGGATACCCACAAGATACCAGTTGTCCCCGTATTCAATGCGGGTAGGCTTCCATTTGCCGCCTGTGAATACGTCCATACACTCGCCGCAATGCAAGCCGCCGTAATAGTCGGCAATATCAAAGCGAATGTCGTAGCGGTCAGCGGTTTCGTCAAAAATCAAAGCTCCTGTTTTCTGTGCCATGTGGTAAATCCTCCTTTTTTCGTTTACAGGCTTTCGCCCTCGTTGTAGGTGTAATAGTCCGGGTCGCCGTACTTCGGCTTCCTCGGTGCAAGTGCGCCGCTTGCCATATCGTGAGCCACAAGGGAAGTGTAATAGCTGTCAATGGTAGACGGGGCATTGAAAAGCACCGCCTTTAGGTACTGCTTGATGTTGCGGATTTTCGTGGTGTTCTCCTGCATACAGTCAAGCACAAAGCGGATATGTTCGCTGTTCAGCTTCATAAACTTTGACTTCACAAGCTCTGCGGGGTAATCGTCCCCGGCAATACGGATTTTCTTTCTTGCCGTACAGACGGTTTCAAGCATAATGTCAACAATCTCATTCAGACGGTCATGGTCAAACTTCATATCCTGCAAGAGAATGTCATACTCGATATTGTCCTTGATGATTTCCTCATACACTCTGTAAGCGTCGTTCCTTTCCGTTCCTTTCCGTTCCGGCGGCTGTGCCGCTTCGTCCTCGCCATAAGGCAAGGGATTTAGGGAATGGATAGGAATGGAATGGGTACTTGATAAATCTGTAATTGATTTTTCTGTTTTTGGTAAGTTAGTTCTTGATATATCTTTATTTAATTGCGTTGGATTTTCCGACGTCGGATTATCCGTTGTCGGATTTTCCAATATCGGGTTATCCGCTGTTGGATTTTCCAATACCGGGTAATCCAATCCCGGCGGCTGCGGCTGTTCGTAAATGGTGTACTCGATAGCGGTCATTTTGCCTTTCTCGTCGCGTCCCTGCCGCCTTGTGATATATCCGGCTTTTTCAAGCTCCCAAACTGCGGTACGGATAGCGTCGATACTTTCCCGGTTGATGTAGGACAGCCCCGCAAGGGTGTAGTCCCAATCCTCCGGCAATGACAGCATTTGTGAAAGCAGCCCCTTTGCCTTTAAGGAAAGCTCCTTATTGCGTAAGTGGTGGTTGCTCATTACGGTGTAGCCCGTCGTTCTTTCCACACGGAAAACTGCCATAGCTTCATCACTCCTTTGCTGTGGATTTGTTACGCAGTAGAACGGCGATTTTGAGGGAAAAGGTATAAACCCCTTGCCGTGTCAAAAATGCGTCCGCAAAACTGCTTGTAGCAAGGCTTTTTCAGCCCCTACTGCGTAACAAAGGGCATGAAAAAAGCGGCGTTCCTGTTCTTCCGGGTGGAAGTGAGAAACGCCGCTTGTGCGGTGCAATATTTAGTTATAGTACAAACCATGCTTGTCCGTTGTCCGAAAAACCTTGATTTTACTGTGTTTCAAAAAGTATCGTTATCTAACCTCATCTTTTGACCGTCCCGATTGGCAACGGCTTATGGGACTGGTGGACGAGGGAAGGGTCGGCACAATTATCGTAAAAGACATGAGCCGCCTGGGGCGCGACTATTTGAAAGTCGGTATGTATACGGAGATGATTTTCCCCAATGCCGATATTCGCTTCATTGCCATTAACAACGGCGTAGATAGTGCAAACCAGGCTGAAAACGACATGACCCCGTTTATCAATATCTTTAATGAATTTTACGCTAAGGATACCAGTCGTAAGATACGCACCGTTTTCAAAGCAAAGGGACAGTCCGGAAAGCCGCTCAGCACGAACCCGCCATACGGATATGTGAAAGACCCGGAAGATAAAACGCACTGGATCATTGACGAAGAAGCAGCTGCGGTTGTCCGGGAGATATTTCGGCTGTGCGTACAGGGGTATGGAGTATCACAGATTGCAAAGGAGATCACAAAGCGGCACATCATGAATCCTACGGCGTATGCCAAGCACCACGGACGAACGATTCCTGACAATCGGGAATTTGCCGGAGATTACATATGGGGAAATAGTACGGTTTCCCATATGCTCTCCAGACCTGAATATCTCGGATCTACAGTCAACTTCAAGACCTACCGCAAATCCTACAAACAGAAAAAGCAATTGCATCGTGATCCTTCTGAGTGGCAGATTTTCGAGAACACCCATGAAGCCATTATTGACCGAGAGACCTACGATATCGTGCAGCGGATCCGCGACGGCAGGCGCAGAGTTACACCAATGGGTGAAATGCCGGCTTTGTCCGGCATGGTATTCTGTGCCGACTGCGGTGCAAAGCTGTACCAGGTACGCGGGCGCAATCTACCGCAAAGCGAGTACATGGTTTGCGCCACCTATCGTAAACGGGGAAAAGAAGTCTGTTCCTCACATCAGATCCGCAATTTCGTTATTGAGGAGTTCCTGCTGGACGGCATCCGCAATGTAACCGCCTATGTGCGTGAGCACGAGGACGAGTTCGTGGAAATGGTTACAAAGTTGTCCAAAGCCGAAACCGAAAAGACGCTCCGAGACGAAAAACGGGAGCTGGAGCAGGCTCAGACACGGATTCACAAGCTCGATACCATCATTCAGCGGCTCTACGAGGATAATGTTGAGGGTAAGATATCTGACGAGCGTTTTGCCAAGATGTCCGAAAGCTATGATACGGAGCAGAAAGCACTGGACGAACGAATCACGGCGCTTCGCGATAGTATTGCCGCTCAGCAGGAGAACCGTGTGAATGTGGATAGCTTCATTGCTCTTGTACGAAAGCATACAGATATCCGTGAACTGAATGCGGAGATCATAAGGGAATTTGTTGAGCGTATTGAAGTTTTCCAGGCTGAACGTGTATGCGGCAAGAAGGTGCAGAAGCTCAGAATCGTATGGAATTGTATTGGCTCATTCAATCCACCACAACCCAGAGACAAAGGAAAAACGGCATAGCCGCATAACACGACTATGCCGATATTTCCGGGATTACGAAATCCCTAAGTTGCACCCGCTTTTGGGAGCTGCTTGTATTTGTAATTTATTAAAATTCTTCGTATGTTTCTGTGCCGTCAGACCATTTGATTACATAGTAACCGTGACCTGAACCGTCACAATCGTACACTGCCTGCTTTGAAACAACCGTCTTGCCCTGTGAAGCCTGACTTGACTGAGCACTGCTGCTCTGCTGTGGTTTCTGCGACTGCTGTGTCTGCTGTGACTGATGAGGAGCTTCAACAGCACTGCTCTGTACCGCTGTGCCTACGGTTACAATCTTATTTACAGGCTCTTTCGTAACCTTTTCGCTTACCTTTTCTTTTGACTTTTCCTTGCCGTCAACATACTTAACCTTGTATGTTACAGTTTTTTCGCCCTTTACGCCTTCCTGTGTAACCTGAGTTTCTCCCGACGCAAGCGAACTGCTTTCCTGCTCTTCCGTCTTGTAGTCAACGCTTACCTTTTCGGTTTTTGTCTTGTACTCAACACGCTTAACAACAACCTTGGAACCTTCCTTGATTTTCTCATCAAGCTTTGGTGAAACTTCATCATCCTTGCCGAGATTTACTTTCTGCTCCTCAAGAAATGCCTTTACTGTTTCAGCATGAGTTTTGCACTTGGTTGTTTTTCCGTCAACTGTAAGACTCACTTCAACGCTGTTTGTAAGAGTAATTGTCATACCGTCTTTGAGGTATGATGCCTTGTCAGCATCGCATGATACACTGTCATCAAGCTTAAAGCCTGCCTTCTTAACAGCATCCTCAACAGTACCGCCTACAAGCTCAACTGTCTTTTCATCACTGCCGTTTTTAATGGTTACCTTTGCATAACGCTTTACTGTGATTTCTGTCTTGTCACCAAGCTTTTCATCAGCCTTTGGCTCCGTTTCGTCCTTATCGCCAAGCTTGATTTCAGCCTTTTCGAGTATTTCTTTTACAGTCATATCCGTGTTACCGTCTGCCTCGGTTGTAACGCCTGAATCGTTAATTTTAACCTTTACATCAGACCCGCAGCCTGACACGCAAAACATCGTTGCACAAATTGCAAGAACCAAAGCAATTACACCTAAAACTGATATTGGCTTTCTTTTCATTTTAATCTCTCCTGTATAATATCATATTAAATATCGGCTTGCTGAATATCTGCTGTTTTTGTTGCAGTTTTAAGATATTCACTGCCGTTTTTTATTACTATGCTGACATCAACCGAATCGGGGTTCATATATTCCGTAGGGATATATGCCTGATAACCGTAATCCGTTTTGTCATTTGATGTTGTAAATGCCTCAAATGCTCTTTGACCACCGTTGTTATCTTTTACAAGAACAATAATTTCACTGTTATCCTTGCAAAGCTCTTTATCAACACTGCCCGAAACATTGACATACTGCATGTTGACTTCCGAAATTTTTGCATCAACCGTAAACTTATTGTCTACAGTCTTTGAATTTTTCGGAATCGTAAACTCTCTTGCAGGAAGAACCGGCGGATTCTGTGCAAACCAAATGAGATTTCTCTCTGCAATTTCAAAAACAACAGTATCGCTGTTTCTCGACATAACCTCAAGTGAGAGGTTAATCGGGAATGCCTTTGTAAAATATGCCGAGTTGTAGGCATTTGCAAAGTAAGGCAAAAGTGCGTTGCCGAATGAGTCACGATACATAAACAAATTGCCTGTTGCCTTATCATTCTGAGTTGCAATCATAGCCTCCTCAACACTCTTTGTCGGAGTGACATATGAATAGGTTTGATTGATATCAAAATCAAAATTGTACTCCGGCTGTTGTGTTGACGGATAAAGCATATTGCCAAGGTCACCGTAAAAGTTCTTTGACCTGCTTGCCGCCGCATTCTCATAGGTTTCATGGGTTTTGCCGAGCTTGTCAAGAATCTCGTTGTATGCAATTAATGCGCCCTTATTGTTCCAGTGTGAATCCTGTTCAAGGTAAAGCGTTTCATCGTAGCTTTTAAGTTTTGTAAGCAAGTCACAATAATTCAGCTTGCTGTCCTTGAGTGAAGAAGTAAAGTTTTTAAGATTGCTATCGGAACTTTCCTTTTTACCGTAATAGTAAGGCATATTTTCGGAATAGAGTGTATTTTTGTTCGGTGCAACCGTAAACAGAAACTTAACATTCATTTCTGTGAGATAATTCTGAGTAATCTCAAGGTTGTGTCTTGTATTGAACAAAGCACGATCTGACATCAAATTTCTGCCGAGATAGTTATCAAGCGTTGCAGAATAGAAAAGCCAGTTGTCATTTCCGGCAGTAACCGTGTCAACATTCGATACACCGAAAACCTTTGACTGAATTTCCGCATCAGCCGACATTATCTGCGGTCTTAATGCTGTCTCTTATACACATCTCCGAGCCCACGAGACATGCGCAGATCTC
>ERZ1027256.377-NODE-377-length-17823-cov-6.240489_pt1 | contig 17823 bp, 6 predicted proteins | sample MGYA00519242_ERZ1027256 | MGnify/ENA primary metagenome ERZ1027256 (study PRJEB26926, sample SAMN06164394) | human gut metagenome | biome: ENVO:00009003; feature: ENVO:2100002; material: ENVO:00002003 | host: Homo sapiens | place: USA | collected 2012 ...
TCAAATCGCTTTTGGCGTTGACATTGGCCTTTATCATGTTGCTCGGCGCGGCGCCTTTGAGCGCGCTTGCGGGCATTGATTTTGCGAGCCTTTTTGCACCCAAAGCAGAGGCGGCCGGTAAAACTGATATTATTGACTATGAAGTGCTGAAAGCTCAGTATATAGCCGGAACGAAGGACTATCCGGAATCTGCGACCGTTACCGGAAATACGGCAAATGATATTTATAATTATTATATTAGAGATGATATATACAGTCCTTCATTAGATATGCTGAATTCTGTAAGAGAAGATAAGGCACTTAAAGCTGAAATGGTAGCATGGGAAATGTACTCGTTGGGCGGTAGTCCCAGCAGTGCTATTGATAAGATTATGAAGGGCGAAGATTATTGTGAGACGCTTTTGCTGTCCGCCCTTGAAAAAAGTCTTGAAGATAATAATTGGACTAAAGCCTTAAAAAGTGAGGTTGCCGGTGAAACAAAAGATCTCAGAGATATGTTTTATGATCTTTGCGATGTAGGAGATGAAATAACAACTGCTGAGGATGCGAAAAAAGCAGAAGAGGGTCTCAAACAGGCAGTAAAAAATTTGTATCCTGACAAAACGGAAAAAATAACAGGAGCGATTGGAGATATTATAAAGTATACAAAAAGAATAACCGAAATAATTCAGAAGGTTGTTGCTTATTCTAAGCTGCTTGATATTGACGAGTATTCAAAAGAATGGCTTGCCGAAATGCGCCTTATGAATGAGCAAACTGTAAATGACTCTGATATGCGTGTTGCATTGGACAGGCTTGTTAAGGCCAGCTCGAGCGAAGGTAATTTTGCGAACGTATCTTTAATGCTGGGCGCAGAAACAAGTGCCAAATGGATATTGGAAAAAGGTATAAAAGAAGGAATCAAAGTATTATGTAAGGGGAATCCTGTTGTATTCGCTATTTTTACCGGTTTATCTGTCGGAAAAACTATTTGTAATATATTCTTTGCGACAGATGATGTTTGTGAACAGCTTTATGTTATGAACAAGCTTGAAACTTTACAGTTGCTTGCGCGTGGTGTAGCACGTAAGGCGGAAAGCAATTTTGTTAATACAGAGAATAATTATTACGCGCAGATATTTACAAAATCAGTTGATTTATATTTCAATTTAATAACGGAAGTTGACTGTGACTGTATGAAGGAATTTTTGAAAAATCTTTATACAGGCGGATATCTTAAAGGGGTGCTGGTCTGGCTATATAATGCAAAAGGAGATTATGAATCCGCTGTTGAAACCTTGGATAGCTTTCAACAAACCAGAAGAAATAATTATAACTATATGATAAAATATTGTATGATAGGTCTCAAGCTTACATCAGAACAGAGTTATAATTATTATTTCGGGAACGAAGCTGTAGAAATGACAAACGACGCATGGGTAATTAGTTCGCCGTATTTTACCCTTGCTTTACGTGATGGCAGTCCGAAATATATTGAAATAACGGGGCTGAAAGATAAAAGTCTTTCATATATCAATATCCCGTCAAAGATAGGCAAATATCCGGTTACAAAAATAGCTGATGGTGTGTTTGCGGGAAATGAAAATATTAACTCAGCAGTTATCGGAAATAATGTTAGAACTATAGGAGAAAACGCTTTCAATGGTTGTACAAATCTTAAGAGCGTAACTATTGGCGATAATGTAATAAGTATCGGAAGCGAGGCATTCCAAAATTGTATAAGTCTCACGAGTATAATAATTCCGGATGGTGTTACCAGTATAGGAGATTCGGCGTTTTCTGGCTGTGAGAGTCTCACGAGTATAACAATTCCAGATGGTGTCACAAATATAGGAGATTTGGCATTTTTTGGATGTAGGAGTCTTACGGGTATAACCATTCCGGACAGTGTGACATACCTTGGTAATTGTGTGTTCAATTCCTGTATTAATCTTACGAGTGTTGATATTGGCAATGGCGTGACACGTATTGGTGAATCTGCTTTCACGGCTTGTAACAGTCTTATAAGTATAACAATTCCGGATAGCGTAACAAGTATTGAAGGTGGTGCATTTGCAGATTGCTATAGCCTCAGAAGCGTGAATATTCCTTATGGTGTTACTTATATCGGAAGCTATGCATTTGCTAGTTGTTGGTCACTCACAGATATTACCATTCCGGGCAGCGTCGAACGTATTGAACCATGGCTGTTTCAAGATTGCGAGCGCTTGGATTTAATAGTTCTGGAAAATGGTGTTAAATACATTGATGAAGAGGCACTTTGTTTTGCTGGAGTTAACCTTACGATTGATATACCGGATAGCGTAATAGAAATTAATGAAAATGCATTTCACTTATGTACAGGTCTTTATGCAATAAATGTAGGAAAAGGCAATAAGAATTATTCAAGCAAAGACGGAGTGCTTTTCAACAAAGATCAAACCAAGATTATTCAATATCCGGCAATGAATTATAGATATGAATATACCATTCCCGATAGTGTGACTGATATAGCAAAAAACGCATTTGTTAATTGCCAAAATTTGGATAAGATTGTTCTGCACAAAAAAATGACATCGTTAGAAAAAGATATTTTTGACGACTCTGGGATTGAAAGTGTAGAAATTACATGCCCGCAAATTCAAAAAACATTTAAGGGATGCGATGACTTTGAACACGTGATTATAGGTGACGGTGTTGAGACTATAGAAGACAGCGCATTTTCAGGACTTAATAATATTAAAAGTGTCGTTATCTCTGACGGCGTAATAAGTGTTGGACCCCGTGCTTTCAAAAGTTGTAAGGGCCTTAACGATGTGACCATAGGCAATGGTGTTACGAGCATAGGAGACTATGCGTTCCAATACTGTGAAAATCTCATGAACATTAAAATTCCTGATAATGTTACGAGTATTGGAGACGGTGCTTTTTGGGGTTGTACCAATCTTAAGAGTGCAACAATTTCCAACAATGTTACAAGTATAGGGTATTCCGTGTTTTCCGATTGTGCTGGTCTTACGAGCATAAAGATTCCTGAAAGTGTTACAAGTATAGGAAGTTGGGCGTTTGGTCGCTGTACAGGCCTCACAAACATAACAATTCCCAACAGCGTTGCAAGTATTGGATACAGTGCGTTTTATGGCTGCACTGGTCTTATAAGCATAATAATTCCCAACAGTGTTACAAGCATAGGCGACTCCGCGTTCTCGGGTTGCAAGAGTCTTAAAAATGTAACGATTCCTGACAGCATAACCAGTATTGGAGACTCTGTGTTCTGGGGCTGTAACGGCCTCGAGGGCATAACAATTCCTGATAGTGTTACCATTATAGAGGACTCGGCATTCCGTGGATGTACAGGACTTACAAGTATAACAATTCCTGTCAGTATAACAAGAATAGGGGAGGCGGCGTTCTCCAACTGTACAGGAATTACAGAGACATACTATCCCGGTACTGAGAAACAGTGGAAAAAAATATCAATAGGAGCAAATAATGCTCCTTTGACAAACTATGTTATATATGAATACAATGTTGAAAAACCTTACTATGGCTCCGGAACATGTGGCAAAAATCTCTCATGGAAGCTCTACACTGATGGCACGCTTGCTATCAGTGGAACAGGTGCTATGGATAATTTTACATCTTTGTCAAATTCACCTTGGTATAATTTGCGATCAAAGATAAAAAGTATCAACATTCCCAAAGGCGTAGCAAGTATTGGCAACTATGCATTTTGTGATTGTTATAATCTCACGAGTCTAATAATTCCTGACAGTGTGGTGGCGATAGGAGATTTTGCTTTTTCCGGTTGTGCAAGTCTTACAAAAGTGACTGTCGGAAACGGCGTTACAAGCATAGGAAAATCTGCGTTCTCCGGCTGCACAGGCCTTACGGATATAATAATTCCCGACAGTGTGACAACCATAGGAGATTCCGCTTTTTTGGGTTGTACGAGTCTTATAAAAGCAACTGTCGGAAATGGTGTTACGAGCATAGGAAAATCTGCATTCTCCGGCTGCACAGGCCTTACGGATATAATAATTCCGGACAATGTGGTGGATATAGGAGATTCTGCTTTTTCCGGTTGCACAGGTCTTACAAAGGTGACTGTCGGAAACGGTGTAACAAGTATAGGAAATTTTGCCTTTTCCGTCTGCGAAGGTTTGACAAGTATAGCAATTCCAGACAGCGTGATAAGCATAGGAGGGTGCGCGTTTTATGACTGTAAGAATCTTGAAAGTATTACAATTGGTAATGGTGTAACTAATATTGGAGAGAATGCATTTGAGGGATGCGCAAGCTTGACAAATATAGCAATCCCCAATAGCGTTACAAGTATTGGAGACGAGGCATTCGTTAGATGTGCAAGACTCAAGAGTATAACAGTAGATGATAATAATAAAAAATATTCGAGCAAGGATGGAGTGTTGTTTAACAAGGATAAAACTGTAATAATTCAGTGTCCTGCCGGCAATCAAAGAACTGCTTATATGATGCCAGACGGCGTAATAATCATCGGAGAGAAGGCGTTTTATGAATGTACATCTCTCATCAGCATAACAATTCCCAACAGTGTAAAACGCATAGGTAGTTGGGCGTTCTATGGATGTGCGGGTCTCACAAGCATAACAATTCCCGGTAGCGTTACAAGTATTAACTTTGGGGCATTTCAAGTTTGTAATAACCTTACAAGTATAACGATTCCTAAAAGCGTTACAAATGTTGAAGATGAAGCGTTTTATGCATGCAACAGACTTACCGATGTCTACTACTCCGGAACGGAAGCCGAGTGGAAAAAAATCTCAATAGATGTTCTTAATGATGAACTTAAAAACGCTACAATCCACTACAACGCCAATCCCTGCACCAACCACAGTTGGAGCGAGTGGACGGTGATCCAACCGGCAACCGCTGAAGCGGAAGGTTTGCGCGAGCGCACCTGCTTGGTCTGCGGCGAGAAGGAAACAGAAGTTATTCCGAAGCTCGATTTCATCTATGGCGATGTCAATGGGGACGGCAAAATAAACGGCAGAGATGCCATTAAGCTTGCAAAGTATCTTGCCGCATATGATGAGGACAAAGGAGAATCAAGTGTCGCTGTTTCGCCCGGCGCCGATGTCAACGGAGACGGCAAGATAAATGGCAGGGACCTTGTCAAACTCCGCAAGTACCTTGCGAACTATGACGAGAGCACGGGGCAATCTTCAGTCAAATTGGGTCCGTCGCATTAAACGGTTGTGACACTGATGATGTGATAATGGGTTGCATATTGTTTGTTGCAGTATGCAACCCGATTTTTGTTTGAGCCTTGTGCTTTCGGTAATTTTTCGCGTTGTATAAAGCACATATATTTGCAATTCAAAAAATACAGCTCGTTCATACCGCGTTTTTGCTTGTTCATACCAAGGATATTGACAAATAAAAAATAAGTAATTATTATACATTTGTACAAAATACTCGCTTGGCTTCTGTGCGGTTAATGCAAAAATATTGGTGTAAGCAGAAGGTTATACTTGAATTTTGCATTTCAACCACGATGCCGAGAATAAAAACGGAGGGTATGCAATGGAAACGAAGAAAAAGAATACGCTGAAATCTTTTCTCGCGTTGACGCTGGCATTTATCATGGTGCTCGGCGTATTGCCTATCGGTGAGCTCGCCGGTGTTGATTGGGCAAGCCTTTTCGCGCCCAAAGCCGAGGCGGCGGGAAAGACATACAAAGTCGGCGACATCGTCGAATTCGGCTATTATCCGCAGAGTGAGGTTACGGATTCGTCGCTCGTTTCCGCTCTCGATAAAGTCTCAAAAACCTGGATCAGCTATGGCTATTACAGCGGCGACGGCAGCGATGGCTCGATGGTTCAGGGTGACTGGATGAAATATACTGACTTTACATATAACGGCACAAAATACCGCGCTGTCACCTTTTCTCAGTACAGACCGTCGTGTACAAATAACTCATCTTCTTCAGACAATACATATCAGGACGATAATGGTTATGTTCCAAACAGTATATACTATTTCAAATATGAGCCTCTGAAGTGGCGCGTCCTTGACCCCTCAACGGGTCTTATTCTTTGTGAGAGCATAATCGACTCCCAGGCTTACAGCAACACACGCTACCGTTATGGTACAGATTCGTATGGAAACACAGCCTACTGGAATGACGCGGAGCATACCCACTATTCCAACGACTATGCCACAAGTAGCATCAGAGCATGGCTAAATGATGATTTCTATAACACCGCCTTTTCCTCCTTGCAGAAGGCGAGCATTTTGACCTCCAAATTAGATAATAGAGCATATTCTGCCTCTTACAGCGAATACGACAGCGAGACTACTTATGACAAGGTTTTCCTGCTCTCATGGAGCGAGATGAAGAACACCGCATACGGATTTTCTTCAAGCTCCGCCCGTCAGGCGAAGGGCACCGATTATGCAAAGGCTCAGGGATTGGTACTCTTTTCGCCGAACGAATGCTCGTTTCAACATTTGCGATCTGCCGGCTGCGATTCTAATAACACATGCACTGTCTACAGCGACGGCCTTATCTCACTAATCGCGAATGTTAACAGTACTTATAACGGAGTTCGTCCCGCTTTAAAAAATTCCAATCTGGCATTTTCTAATAGATTAAGCGACGGGTCATCTTCCGAGCGCGATGTCTTTATCGCTAACATGCCAAAGCTCTCGCCGGACGATGCAAAACAGTTTCTCGGGTTTATATATAAAACCGATTTTTCAAAGGTGGATATTACGAATGATATCCAGTATAAACTGCTTACCGGCGATCTCTATGATACATCGCTGACCGTCGATGAAATAAAAGCATATATTTTGGCTTTTTGCACGGTGACCGAGAGAACGATAAACAGCTATGTAGAAGAATCCATGGCCGTTCAGAATTTTACCTGCAACAAATTGATCGAGAGACTTCAAAAAGAGCTCAAGGGTATGAAAACTCCGGAACAGGAGTTTGTGTTGAGTTACGCCGGAAAACTCAAGGATATGGTTGAAGATGCGTTTGTCGGAATCATGGCGGGCGCGGTTTCAAAATATACGGGTATATATATAACCGAACAGGTTCTTGATAATGCTTCCGGAATAATTGCCACTATAGATTCCGTCGACGCCGTTCCGGGCAAGATAGAGAAGTTCTATAACAAAGTTTATATCGGCGTGGATGCAATATTTTTTGTGATTTCTCAGGAGCTTATCGGAAGATACGGATTCTTTAACTCATATGTTTCCAATCGCGACTGGGCTGATTCTGCAGATGACCCTGCGTTCAGGGCACTTGTGGATTACAACTATATAGCGTATGCCGACAGCACATTGTTTTCATATGCCATAAATCTTACAACCTGGATAACCGGGAAGGAGAGCTGGAATAAGCACAGAGACGATATAGAGCGATGGGCGGAGTTCTTCTGGCAGCTTGATCAGTATCAGACAGCAGAAGAACATCATTGGACAGCGGAAAGATATGCGCCGTCCTGCACCCAAAACGGCTATACACGCCATGTGTGCGCAACCTGCGGCAGTGAATATACCGATTCATATGTCAATGCCAAAGGTCACAATTACGGCAGCACTGTTGTTGCCCCAACTTGCACAGACGAAGGCTATACACTGTTTGTCTGCAAAACCTGCGGCAGCTCGTACAAGGGAAATCTCGTTTCGCCAATCGGGCATACATACAAAAAGGCGGATTCTGCACGGCCAACCTGTGAAAACGGGGGATATACTTTATATAAGTGCAGCTGCGGCGAGCAATATTATGAGTATTCCGCGGCGCTTGGACACAAATTCTCGGAGAAAACGGTTGAACCGACCGAGAAGACGCAGGGATATACACAATATACCTGCGATGTCTGCGGATATAAAACCTATGACAATTATAAGGATCCGTTGGGTCATTCGTTTGAAACCGAAGTGGTCGCCCCGACTTGCGAAAGCGGCGGCTATACCGTCCACAAGTGCTCGCTTTGCAATGAATCTTATACCGATAACGAGACGGATGCGCTGGGTCATGACTATAAGCGCGAATTGAAAAATCAGGCAGCTTGCGTAAAAGCAGGTGCTGTTACTTTGACTTGCAGCCGTTGTGCAAAGTCATACGATGAGGAAATACCTGCGACAGGACATTCGTATCAAATCGAGTATAAAATTGAGGCTTCGTGCGCAGAGGCAGGGCGTATCGGATATGTCTGTCAATGCGGTGATAAATATGAGGAGCAGACCGGGGAAGCCCTTGGCCATGATTTTGCTTTGACAGAGAAGACCGAAGGCAGCTGTACCGAGGATGCGGTTTCGATATATAAATGCACAAGGTGCAGCGAAGGTTATGAATCTTCGGCAAAAGCGCCGGGACATACATACGGAGTTGATTACGACACAGTAGTCGAAGGAGATTGTACGCATTCGTCATATAAAATTAAAAAATGTACAGTTTGCGGGTGCGAAAAATATTTTGATATATCGGCCGCAGAGGGACACAAATTCTCCGACTGGCAGACCGTGACTCCTGCCACTGCGGAGTCCGAGGGAATACAAGAGCATGAATGCACTGCCTGCGGACAGAAAGAAACGCAGACTATCCCGAAGCTCGATTTCGTCTATGGCGATGTCAACGGAGACGGCAAAATAAACGGCAGAGATGCCATTAAGCTTGCAAAGTATCTTGCCGCATATGATGAGGACAAAGGAGAATCAAGTGTCGCTGTTTCGCCAGGCGCCGATGTCAACGGAGACGGCAAGATAAACGGCAGGGACCTTGTCAAACTCCGCAAGTACCTTGCGAACTATGACGAGAGCACCGGCGAATCGTCAGTTAAGCTGGGTCCGGGAAATTAAACGATAAGAAACGCAAATATAACTGAAATTTTGCTGAGATGGACTGCATACTGCTGATTGCGGTATGCAGTCTTGCTATTTTGAGGCTTTATAATCTGACGGGTGCTCGTTTTTTGTGTCTCTTTGCTGTCATTGACAAAAAGCCAATATATGGTGTATAATTAAATATGTATGATACAAAATAATGCGTAGCATTTGATTTACGGGGGACAGCTAAATGGCGAATAAGGCAACCTACAATCAGGAGAGCATAGAGGTGCTCAAGGGCGCCGACCGCGTGCGCAAAAGACCTGCGGTCATCTTCGGCTCCGACGGTATAGAGGGCTGCGAGCACTCTGTGTTCGAGATTATCTCGAACTCTGTTGACGAGGCGCGCGAGGGCTTCGGTAATACAATAACCGTTACCCGATTTGAGGACAAGTCCGTTGAGGTTCAGGATCAGGGACGCGGAATACCCGTTGAGTATAACCAGAAAGAAAAGGAATATAACTGGAAGCTGACTTTCTGCGAGCTGTATGCCGGCGGTAAGTATAAGACAAACGACGGCGGCAGCTATCAGTATTCTCTCGGCACAAACGGACTCGGTCTTTGCGCCACTCAGTATGCCTCGGAATATATGGAGGCGGAGATACATTCAAACGGCTTTTGCTATCATCTGAATTTCAAGGGCGGCAAGCCCGTAGGTGATATGATAAAGGAGCCGTATAATAAAAAAGACACCGGCACGCGCATAAAGTGGCGCCCGGATCTCAAAGTTTTCACCGATATCAACATACCGCTCGAGTATTTTCAGGATATGATGCGCCGCCAGGCGATAGTCAACGCGGGCGTCAAATTCGTGCTCAAAAATCAGAACGGCTCAAAGTTCGATACTTTTGAATATTTCTACGAAAACGGTATCGCCGACCATGTCCGCGAGGTGGTCGGCTCAAACGGACTTTCTTCCATTTGTACATGGAGCGGCGAGCGCGTCGGACGCGACAGAGCGGATCAGCCCGACTATACTCTGAAAATAAACGCTGCGCTCTGCTTCTCGAACAAAGTTCAGCTCAAGGAGTTCTATCACAACTCGAGCTACCTTGAACACGGCGGCGCACCAGATAAAGCTGTACGCTCCGCTTTCGTGTCGCAGATAGACGCTTATATAAAAAAGAGCGGAAAATATCTCAAATCCGATTCAAAGATAAATTTTCAGGATATTGAAGACTGTCTTGTGCTTGTCATCTCGTCGTTCTCGACCATAGCTTCATATGAGAACCAGACGAAAAAAGCTATCACGAACAAGTTCATTCAGGAGGCAATGACCGAGTTCTTCAAGCATCAGCTCGAGGTGTATTTCATCGAAAACAAGCTCGATGCGGACAAGATATGCGATCAGGTGCTCGTCAATATGCGCGCGCGCGTCCGTGCGGAGACAACGAAGCTCAATATAAAAGGCAAGCTCCAGTCGAGCAACGATATGGGCAGCCGCGTGCAGAAATTCGTTGACTGCCGCAGCAAGGATGTCTCCGAGCGCGAGCTGTTCATAGTGGAGGGCGACTCGGCTCTCGGCGCCTGTAAGCAGGCACGCGACTCGTCTTTCCAAGCGATAATCCCCGTGCGCGGAAAGATACTCAACTGCCTCAAGGCGGAATATAACAAAATATTTGCAAACGATATCATAACCGACCTCATAAAGGTTCTCGGCTGCGGAGTCGAGGTCAAGTCGAAATCGATGAAAGATATGGTCGCGTTCAATATCGACCAGCTGCGCTGGAGCAAGGTCATAATCTGCACCGATGCCGACGTTGACGGATTCCAGATACGCACGCTTATCCTCGCGATGATCTATCGCCTTATGCCCACGCTTATCGAAAAAGGCAAGGTGTATATCGCGGAGTCGCCGCTCTATGAGATAAACTCAAAGGACGAGACGTGGTTTGCCTATAACGAGCAGGAGAAGCAGGATATCCTTTCCCAGCTTGAAAACAGCAAGTTCACCATCCAGCGCTCGAAAGGTCTTGGTGAAAACGATGCGGACATGATGTCGCTGACGACGATGAATCCCGCGACCCGCCGCCTTATCCGCGTCGACCCAACCGACGCCCAGAAAACTGCCGAGATATTTGATCTCTGGCTTGGCGACAATCTCGCCGGCAGAAAAGAGCATATCGCACGCGACGGCGCGGCATATATCGACATGGCGGATGTTTCGTAACAGCTTAACTATTGAAAGGATTTTGATATAAATGGCGGGAAAAAGAGGCAAAAAAGAACCCCCGAAAAATGAAATCGATCCGCTCAAGAGCGGAGTTCATATCATCGGCGCGGGCGAAGTTGTCGAACAGCCGATAACCGATACCATTGAAACGAACTATTTCCCTTATGCGATGAGCGTCATTATGTCGCGTGCTATCCCGGAGATAGACGGCTTCAAGCCCTCGCACAGAAAGATACTCTATACCATGTACAAAATGGGTCTGCTCACCGGTGCGCGCTCAAAGTCGGCTAATATAGTCGGACGCACCATGCAGCTGAACCCCCACGGCGACGCCGCCATATACGAGACTATGGTCAGGCTCTCACGCGGCTATGAAGCTCTGCTGCACCCGTATGTCGATTCAAAGGGTAACTTCGGTAAAGCGTATTCGCGCGATATGATGTGGGCGGCTTCGAGATATACCGAGGCGAAGCTCGACCCCATAAGTGCCGAGCTTTTCAAGGATATCGACAAGGACACCGTCGATTTTGTCGATAACTACGACAGCACCATGAAAGAGCCGACCCTTCTGCCGGTCACTTTCCCGAGCGTGCTCGTCAATAATAACACCGGTATAGCCGTCGGCATGGCGAGCTCCATATGCTCCTTTAACCTCGAAGAGGTCTGCCGCACGACTATCGAGCTTATCAGAAACCCCGACCACTGCGTTGCGGATACCCTCAAAGCACCCGACTTTGCGGGCGGCGCGAAGATACTCTATGACCGCGCGAAGATTGAGGAGATTTATCGTACAGGCCGCGGCTCGTTCAAGCTCTATGCCAAATATACTTATGACAAGTCGAACAACTGCATTGATATAACGGAAATCCCGATGACCTCGACCGCGACGAGCGAGTCTATAATAGAAAGGGTTATCGACAGAGTCAAGGCGGGCGCGATAAGAGAAATAAGCGATATCCGCGACGAGACGGACAAGAGCGGTCTTAAAATAACCATAGACTTAAAGAGGGGAACAGACCCCGACAAGCTCATGCAGAAGCTCTACAGGCTCACTCCGCTCTCGGATTCGTTCGCCTGCAACTTCAATGTCCTGATTGCCGGTTCACCCCGCGTCATGGGCGTCAAAGAGCTGCTCAACGAGTGGATTGCGTTCCGCATGGAGTGCGTCAGACGCAGAACCTATTTCGACCTCAAAAAGGCGAAGGACAAGCTGCATCTGCTGCGCGGACTTGAAAAAATACTCCTCGATATCGACAAGGCAATAAAGATCGTCAGAAATACCGAAGAGGAGGCGGAGGTCGTCCCGAACCTCATGATAGGCTTCGGAATCGACCGCATCCAGGCGGAGTATGTCGCGGAGATAAAGCTTCGTCATTTAAACCGCGAATATATCTTAAAGCGCACGCAGGATATCGAAGAGCTTGAAAAGCTCATTGCCGATCTTGAGGATATCCTTGCAAAGCGCGGCAGAGTCGGCGCGATAATTATCAGCGAGCTTGAGGAAGTTATCAAGAAATACGGCAAGCCGAGAAAGACGGAAATTATCTACGCCTCCGATATCGCAGAGGAGGAAGAGGAGGATCAGATACCCGATTATCCCGTGACGCTCTTCTTCTCGAAGCAGGGCTATTTCAAGAAGATAACCCCGCAGTCTCTGCGCATGAGCAGCGAGCAGAAGTTCAAGGAGGGCGATGAGCTCGCCCAGACCGTGGTTACGGATAACGCGAAAGAGCTTCTCTTCTTCACGAACCGCTGCCAGGTCTACAAGGCTCGCGTCAACGACTTCAAGGAGACAAAGGCGAGCGCACTCGGCGATTATGTGGCTAGCACGCTCGGCATGGACGAGGGCGAGACGGCGGTCTATATGGTCGTGACCTCGGACTATTCGGGTCATATGCTCTTCTTCTTTGAAAACGGAAAGGCGGCGAAGGTCGAGCTTTCCGCCTATCAGACGAAGACGAATCGCAAGAAGCTCATAAAGGCTTATTCCGACAAATCGCCCGTCGCTGCGATGCTCCATATAGAGAGCGATGTCGAGCTTGTTATAATCTCTTCTGCGGGCAGACACCTTTTGATAAACACCGGCGCAATCTCGCCCAAGACTACCAAGGACACTCAGGGAGTCGGCGTTATGAGCCTCAAGAAGGGTCAGAAAGTTATGACCGTCCGCGCGTATAAAGAAGGGGAGTTCGCCAAGGCGTACAGATATAAGACAAAGAACCTGCCCGCCGCCGGAGCGCTGCTGAGCGCAGAGGACAAAGGCGAGCAGCTTGAGCTCGGAATATAAAAAAGACCGTTTGCAAGGCTTCCCCGCAAAACGGTCGGCGGGAAAAGCCCTGCAAACGCATTGACTTCGGACTCTTGCCGCTGAGAGTAGTTTGCTCAGCTGCGTGCTGATAATACATCTTTCGGAAGGAAAATTTCTCCGTTCGGCAAAAGTTTTTGTAAAAACTATTGAAATGTGTCAAAGTATATGCTAAAATATTTTAGCAATTTGTGTTTGGAGGTTAACTTCATGGCAGTACATGAGATTATATTGGGCATAGTCCTCATTCTTCTTTCGGTCGCTATTATTGTTCTCGTCCTTCTTCAGGAGAGTAAGTCCGCAGGTCTTTCCGGCGCTATCGCAGGCGGCGCAGAGACTTTCTTCGGCAAGAACAAGAGCAGGACTATGGAGTCTAAGCTTGTGCTTATCACGAAGATCATCGCTATCTCTTTCTTCGTTCTTGCACTCGTTGCAACCCTGCTTCTTCTCTTCCTTTAATACAGGACAAGTAATATCTAAAAGCTGAACTTATGCGATCCTTCGGGGTCGCATTTTTTCATGCATATAAAAACCGCCCCGGTCTCAATGCTTTTACGCTGAGCCCGGGGCTATGTGTGCTTGTAGGGATTGGCTTTTAATCAATATTCAGCTCGATGCGCCCTTTCGGAACATACATTATCGTAAGGTTGCCGTTCGCGCGCTTGAATTCAACAAGATATCCGCCCGTGAGGTCGAAGCGGTAGCCGTAGGCGTTGGCGGCGAGCTTTTCGACAATAGTCTTGTTTGTTATGGTTACGGCATCCTTCGGCATGAAATCGCCGCTGTTGTAGTTGCTCACCTGATAGGTGTAGCCGGTGGAATCCGTCTTCGAAACTGCCTTTGATTTTCCGTCATCCCAGAAGGCGTTGAATATCGGGCTCGAATAGCCGTATCCGTATCTTGCTTGCACGGAGTCGGTCGAGTGACCCATGTCCTTAACTCTGACGCTGACTATCGGGGACTCGTCGCTGAGCTTTTCATAGAGACCGTGAGCTTTGAGGAAGCTTATCGTATTTGTCATTTCTTCGGTTATCGGGATTACCGAATAGTCGCCGAGCGCGAGGTATTTACCTTGTGAGTTATCTCGAATTGCAAGGTTGTCAACAGTTTCCTGACGAGATAAAGGCTCTTCTTCCTCGGTGATTTCGTCCTCCATTGAAGTTGCATTGACATATTCGGATGATTCATATATTGAGTAATCTTCTCTCTGCTCCCTGTTGACATAGAACGCAACCGAGCCGAGATATTTCGCGTTGCTTGACAGGAATTTGTCGGAGCTCAGCGTGCTGATATCATTATATATCGCGCGCGCAAGACCTGCGGTTAGCTCCTCGTCAACAGCTGTTCTCTTGTCCATCTGAGCGGAGAAAACTATCGGGATAACATTTTCCGAGTCGATGTTGAGCAGCTCGTTCTTGATTTTGCTGTTCCAGTTCTTGGTATCCTCAAGGGTATAGAGTGTGGGATAGTCGGTCAGCGGAACATAGTTATAAACTCTGATAAGCTCGCGTCCGTTCTTGAGCTTATATTTTATAATTATAGTCTGGCTTGTAGCTCTCTTCGAATAGTCATCAGGGTCGCAGTTCATTTCGTTGATGTTTCCTGCTTTTATCATGGCCTTGTGGATTTCGCGGACAGTATTTATGTCATCTTTGTCCTTGAAGTCCTCAACGAGTGAGTTCGAACGGTTGCCGACATAGTAGTAGTCCTTGAGTCCGTCCTCGCCGAAGTAATAAAGGTTGCTGTTATATCCGGACTGGAGCCCGTTGCCGAGCTTGTAGCTGCCCATCAGTGCGTTGGGCGCGGAGATGGATGCGCTCTCGATGGACTGAACATCGGGCACGCGGCTGCTGTAGCCGAAGAATCCGGTGTAGAGCGAGAGCAGGAACGCCGCCATGAGACCGACGTGGACAAGACCTATCTTCCAGTCCTTTTTGAGAACCTTGAAGCTCAAATGGAGAATGACATCGAGTATAACAAATACCAGGAAAGCTGCGACGATTACCAGGGCTATCATTATCCATCTGCTTATCTGCGATGTGTATGCTATAAAATATATTATCAGCGAAGCAGCTCCGAAAGAGGCAATCATGCAGAGCACGAAGTTGAGAACGGCGCTTCTTCCGGGGAAACCGCATATCTCGGCTTTTCTGCGCTTGAACATGAACAGACCGAACACGAAGAACGCGGCGATGAGAACTGCCCAGAGAATATAGGGGGTCAGCGATGGCGCGGCCCATTTTTTTGCCGCCTCTTTTGTCATAGCTTCAACGGAAGATGAGTTAATAAAAGAGCTTCTGTTGAGCATGAGCAGATTTATGTGGCTGATGATGCGCCCGAACATGGTAGAGCCCGTCATGTCGAGATGCATGTCGCCGTAGCTTGATGAACTGGGATATATGTCGTAGTAAGTTATGCCGGGTGCGCCGTTGAGAATTGCAGGAACGCTGTAGTTCACGCACATTGTCACAACGCTCGGGAACGCCGCAAGAACGGCTGAGAAGCCAAGCGATTCAACAACCGTACCCACGCAGCTCGAGACCGCCGCCGATATTGTAAGACCGGCGAGCACACATATCACGTTGTGCACCGCATAGAACAGGAAGGTTCGCCAGAGCATGACGGACGAGCCGAAATAGTGGAGGTTGAGCCCGAGCGAAACGGCGAGCGGGACGAGTACCGCCGCGAACATCATGAACACGCCCGCAAGAAGACGCGCGGTGTAGAGGTCGGCGCGCTTGATACCTAGACTGTAGTAGACGTTGACGGTCTTTTTATTCGTAACGAATCTGAAGAGCAAAACGCCGAGCAAAATCGATATCACGACGAGCAGGGCGGGGAAGATATAAAACAGCGGGTTATATGCTGCCTGTTCGGAGTCAAAGATAAATACTTCATATGCGTCGCGCATCATCTTCAAAACATCCTGACCCCTGATTTCGGCAGCCTCTTTTGCTTCGTTTATCTTATCCCAGCAGAAGTTGGAGAGATAGAAAAACATGCTCACTGCAAATGTCAGCAGCGGGAGAATGAAGTTCTTTTTCATCGCGTGCGCGACGGAGAACCAGAAAGTGTTCTTATATTTTTTCTTCATCTGTTCCACCTCATTTCTTCTCTTCGGTCTTGCCGAAGATGTCCTTGAAGTCGTAGTCGCTGCCCTCCATCTCCTCGAGGAAGATCTCTTCGAGCGTGAGCGGGAATTTTTCGATCATCAGCGGTTTCATATCCTGAAGCTTCTTCTCGTTTTCGTCCATGTCGCCGTTGGCGCTCAGAGTGATTATCTTTCCGTCCTTCGAGAAGTGCTTGATGTCGAGCGCCTTGAAGTCGCTCTCGTCGAGGTCGCGGTCGAACACAAGTCTGAACTTGCAGCGCGAGCCGCTGATGTCGTCGACCGAGCAGTCCATAACTATGCTCTTGCCGTTTATCAGCGCAATGTGGTCGCACATATCGGCGAGGTCGTGGAGGTTGTGCGAAGAGATTATGACGGAGCATTCCTCTTCGGCCATGTATTCGAGCAGGAGGTTCTTAATAAGATTCCTCTTTGCCGGGTCGAGTCCGTCGAAGCTCTCGTCGAGCAGGATGACCTCGGGCATCGTGGACATTCCGAGGATTATCTCCGCCTGTCTCTGCATGCCCTTTGAAAAGCCGCGTATGCTCTTCTTCGTGTCGAGTCCGAATACCTTTGAGAGCTTGTTCATGGTGTCGAAGCTGAAGCGGGGATAGTAGCCCGCGTAGAACTTGCCCATGCTCTCGATAGTCGCGTTGGGCTCGAAATAGAGGTCGTCGGGGACATAGAAAAGTCTCTGCTTAACCTTTGCGTTGTCAAAAACATTCTCGCCGAATATTTTGACCTCGCCCTCGTCGGCTCTGTAGACTCCGGCGACCGTCTTGAGAAGCGTTGTTTTGCCCGCGCCGTTGTAGCCGACAAGCCCGTATATTGACGACTTTTCGACTTTCAGCGAAAGATTCTGAATGGCGGTGAAGTCCTGAAACCGTTTTGTAACGCCGATTACTTCAATCATAATTCTTCCTCCTTAGTGTAGATTTCATTGATTATGTCGATAATTTCCTGCTTTTTGAGTCCCTTGGCGCGGGCGGCAGAGATGGCGTCCGAAACTTCGGACACCGCCGTGTCGTGCACCGAATCGTTCTTGAAAGCCTTTTCGCTGACGAAGCTTCCCTTTCCGGGCACGGTGTATATCGCACCGTAGGATTCAAGGTCGGAGAACGCCTTTTTTACCGTGTTTATGTTCACACCGGCGTCGGCGGCAATGGACCGTATAGACGGCAGCTGTGAGTGCGGAGCGAATGTACCGACAAGGATAAGAGTCAGCAGCTGATTCCTTATCTGTTCGTATGCCGGCACGCGGCTCTGCTTGTCGATTAAGACCACAGCGATTCTCCTTTCTTTTTGATTCCGGCGCGCCGCAGTGCACCAACTGTCTCTTATACACATCTCCGAGCCCACGAGACATGCGCAGAT
>ERZ1027256.390-NODE-390-length-17418-cov-7.077579_pt1 | contig 17418 bp, 18 predicted proteins | sample MGYA00519242_ERZ1027256 | MGnify/ENA primary metagenome ERZ1027256 (study PRJEB26926, sample SAMN06164394) | human gut metagenome | biome: ENVO:00009003; feature: ENVO:2100002; material: ENVO:00002003 | host: Homo sapiens | place: USA | collected 2012 ...
TGAACAACATTTCCTTCGGTTGTCTGTAGATAGCCTTTTCGCTCCCACAGATCATAGGGAACATGGTCTCTTCGCACTCGAAGGTCTAGGGTGTCTTCCGGCACCCAGAAATAAGGAAGAACGATATATTTGTCATCCTCATCAAGTGGCGGAAACACAAGCACGAATGCCGTGATATCGGTTGTACTGGATAAGTCCAGTCCGCCGTAACATACACGACCTTCCAGGTCATCTTCATTAACGGCAAAGTTGCAGGCATCCCACTTTTCCATCGGCATCCATCGTACCGACTGTTTTACCCACTGATTAAGTCTTAGCTGTCTGAAGGAGTTTTCTTCTCCGGGATTCTGTTTTGCAGAGTCACAGGCAGCTTTTACTTTTTCAATGGCAACGGTAATACCAAGTGATGGATTTGCTTTCTTCCATACTTTTGGGTCTGTCCAGTCTTCCGATTCATCTGCACCATAGATAACGGAATAAAAGGTAGGGTCAACTTTTCGCCCTGCCTCAATATCTAAAGCCTTCTGATGTATCTCGTAGCAGATGGAGTTCGTATCATTCCCGGCTGTTGTAATAAGGAAATACAACGGCTGCATACGGGCATCACCCGAACCCTGAGTCATTACATCATATAGTTTTCGATTTGGCTGGGTGTGCAGCTCATCGAAAATTACTCCGTGTGTATTAAAGCCGTGCTTATTTGCAACATCCGCCGACAAAACTTGATAAAAGCTGTTGGTTGGCTTATATATCAGCTTCTTTTGCGACTCCAGTATCTTCACTCTTTTCATAAGAGCCGGAGAAAACCTCACCATATCAACGGCAACATCAAATACAATTTTTGCCTGATTTCTGTCTGCTGCACATCCGTACACTTCTGCTCTTTCTTCTCCATCACCACATAAAAGAAGAAGTGCAACGGCAGCTGCAAGTTCCGATTTTCCCTGTTTCTTGGGAATCTCGATATAGGCTGTGTTGAACTGTCTGTATCCGTTTGGTTTTAGTACACCGAACAGATCCCTTATAATCTGTTCCTGCCAGTCTATCAGTTCAAATTTCTTTCCTGCCCACGTTCCTTTGGTATGGCATAGTTCCTCAATAAAGCTGACGGCATAATCAGCCATCTGCTCATCGTAATGAGAAGACTTCGCCATAAGTTTCGTGGGTTTATACTTTTTCAGTTTTCTCATTCGCCATCACCTCCACGAAAAAAGGACCCCTGGTGGAGTCCCGAAAAGTATTCCTTTTTCAGTTATTTACTGTCCCATGTAGCTATGAATGGTATTCAGGATTTCTTCCTGCTCATCCTTGTCCACACCGATGCTTTCAAGAGCCTCTCTTGTTCCACAGTCGGGGCAGATATAGGTTTCATTGTCCTCTCTTGAAAGAGCCGGACTTCCGTGATATTCCTTGCCACATTTAGGGCAGATTGCAATTCTTCTGACTTCAGTCTTCATGTGTATACCTCCTGCTGATTCTGATTGCATCGAACAGGTACTTCTCATCAAATCCAAAGGCTCGGTATCCGTCAAGGCAGGTGTTCACATAGTACCAGCTTGGGATTCCAAGTTCTCTTTCTTCATGCATGATGTAGACAAAAGCATCTCTCCTTCGCACCTTTCCCGTTCTGACACCTTTGATATCCAGGGTCATTTCCTTTTTGTAATAGAAGTTTGGATATCCTTCGTAACGGTCAAGTGCTTTCTCATCGGTTTCGGTAACTTCCCATATTACAACGGGAACTTCAGCATCTTCCATCGGTTCAATGGTAAGGTAAGAACCTGTCTTGCTGCCTTTGAATAAAAGCTGATAGTCTTCAATGACCGATGTTCCGATAATCCTTGCACCCGGACATCGCATTCTCATCTGTGGGATGTTCAGGTTGCTGCCATAGGCAATGTAGTATCGTTTACTCATATGGTTTCCATCCTTTCTGAAGGGGACACCCTTCTACCACCTTAAGACCACCGAAGTGGTCGACTCTTTTTATTAAGGTGTTACAAGGCTATCTCCATGCAGTTCTGAATGCTGTATCTCCTGCAAGTCTTCTTGTAAGAAGGTCTCTTGCTGTCTTGAATTCGTCTCCGATGAACCCAAGTCTTAAGAGCCATGTTCTCATTGCGTATTTTGGATTTTCGTTCTGCTGTGGCTTTGGACTTGCTGTTCGGACGATCTTTGCCATCTGGCTGAGTGCCAGGCAAAGCTGAATGTAGCTTTTAAGTTGTCCGGCATGAAGTCCGTTCTGCTTTCCATCGGCAGGTGCATCAAACTGGAAAAGTCTGAACTCTATGGTTCCCTTAGTGAAGGTTGCGTGGTAGTTGAGCATATGGTATCGGCTGTCGTTGTAGTGTTGACTGCGTCCGTAGTTGCAACCCTGTGTGCCGTACCAGATGTCTGCAAGCTTGCTCATGGTCTTTGGTTTCTTCTTATTGAGCTGCTCTAAAAATCTTGGGTCAACCGTTCTGCAGTATCTGTTCATTCTGCCTCGGTCAAGGTCAAGTGCCTCGGCTATCAGACTTTCGTGGCTTGCCATGATGTTTGCGAGGTTTCTCATGGTCTGCGGTGTGTGGCCGTTTGCTCCGATGTGGATGTGAACTCCGCATCCTCTTGTTGCATCACTCTTGGCTCCTGCCTTGCGAAGCTTTCTGATTAGTTCCTGCAAGGTTTCCATGTCCTCGTATTTAAGGATTGGGGTTACCATTTCGCATTTGTGTGCATCGTCTCCGGCAATGCTTACGTCCTTCTGGAATTTCCATTCTCTGCCTTGTACGTCCCATGCTGACCAGGTCATGTAGCCGTTTCTTGATGCTGTATTCTCGTAGCGTCCTGTTCCGAAGTATTCGGCTGCAAGTTTTGCTGCTCGCTCTCTTGTGATGCTGTTCATCTCGACCTCAACCCCGATGGTCTGCTTTTTCATTTCTTCAATCTGATGTGTGATTTTTTCGTTCATTCTATGTACCTCCGTTTGGTGTGTTTTCCCTTTTGGTAGTACTATATATCACTCTAAAAGCACACTATATCAAGTTAATTAGCACCATATACTACACAATCTTTTAGCAGAAAAACTGTGTATTTCTGACCCTTATTCTTCAGTGATCTTACGGCATTTATCCTCACCGTAGACCACATTCAAACTGCTGCCGTTATCCCATGCAACCATAATGCTTGCAGTATCATCAACACCTCTGACCGTACCCTTCGTTCCAATCGGTGGTGCCTGGAAATCATCCATTCTTACAAGTTCAACTCTTGTACCAGCCGGATATTCCTTTTTCACTCTTTCAACGATATCTCTGCTTGGAAAGAACATTATTCTTTGCCTCCCTTCGCACCGTTCTTGAAAGCTGCCGAGCCTTCAAGGTTTTTAAGAAGAAGTTTTCTGTCTGCCTTGTATTCCGCTCCGATGAATCCGAGTCTTAAAAGGAAACATCTGAATGCGTATTTCCCGTTTTCGACTTCCTTCTCTTTCGCCTGGATTCTTTTCTGATTCACACTCATCTCGCAAAGTGCTGCTATGAATCGTGTGTAGGTCTGAATGCTGTCTGCATCCAGGTCTTCTGAAAACCAAGGGAAGGAAACCTTATCTTCTTCTATCTCGATGCCAAGGTCTGTAATGCCAAGTGCCTTCTTGATGAGTCCGGCTTTGGAATCAATAAGTGCCGTAAGGTTTCCCACCTTAACTTTCTCAATCGGGATTGATACCGTAAGTCCTGCGGTTTCGCCCTCTGTTGCCCCTTTATTCGGCTCACAGGCGACTTCTTTTGCCCCCATTTGATTGTTATCCCATTCTTCCGGGGAAGTGCCTGTGGCCATTACGCAGGCATCAATGGTCTTTGATGTTTCTTCCATACTCTCTCCATCGGCAAATTCAAGTTCTCCGTTTCTGCCTACGGTGTAGTTTCCAACCTCGTATGAGCAGCTTGGAACTCCAAGGTATCTGGCTTTAACACCGAGTTCCTTTTCAATTGCCTTTACCATTGCTTTTCGGCTTTCGCCCTTTACATTAAAATGCAGTACCATGTTATGTACCTCCTTCGTTTTTGGTAGTACCATATATCACTCTAAAAAGGCACATATATCAAGTTGTTTGTGTGTAGAATAAGCAGATATTATTAGGTCGGAAACTGTGAGTAGTACACAATGCCTGAAAGCACAAATACCACGTTAGGAAGTGCCACTCCGTTGCCCCACATCTTATATTCAGCAGAATCGGAATGGGGATTGATGAGCCATTTTCTTATCTGTGCATCGGTCTTCGGCTTTGTTTCCTTACCGAGAGCCTTTGCATAGGTATCAAAGATTTCTCTCCACTCTGCAATATCCTCGTCCGTAGGTTCAGGAATACCAAGGTCATCACACCACCAGTCGGGAAATCCCTGCAGTCTTGCACATTCGGTCGGTGTAAGCCTTCTAACGATATAGTCAGCCTCAAGGACTCCATTCTGAAATCCCGGATTTGTACCATTCACAAGGCATCCACTTTTTTCTTCCGTAAAGGTAATGCACTCAGCTTTCATCTGTGGATAGAATCCATAGCTTGGACTGTCATTTACGATTGGCGGGTCCTTGTAGTCGGTTGCTACAAGTGTGTTTGCAAGTTCCTCTTCAGCTGACGTAAAGAACGATGCCTTTGAAGAACTGAACACAGGATGAGCCACACCACTTGCTCCTGCTGCAACAAGTGTAGGTTCGACTTCCTCTTCCACCTGAAAAGAGAACTGTGCGTTGTAACCCTGGTTCATTGCAGGTCTTCCGATTCCATACGCAACTCCATGCTGTTCTGTCGCATTGAGCGTGTACATCACATCGGATTCTTTATAGCCATCACCCTTATGTGAAGGTCTTGTTCCGTTTCCTTCGATAACAGCCATACCGCCCTGATTGCATGATGGATTGCCACCATTCCCATCAAGGCATCTGCTGGTAGTTGCCTCATAGAATCCACTATTAGGATTTGATGACTTCATCGCATTGCTGTCCTTGGCACAGATGCCATAGACCTTTGGCACGAATAAAGTCTGATCATTGTTGCATCCAAGGGTCGCTGACTTGTCTTCCTGAATCAAGGCACCCTTGCCACCACCTTCGCAGCCACTTCTGATTTTTAGAGTCTTCGGTGTCTGCACCACAAAAGGCTGATTATTGCCACCAGTTCCAAATGTGGAAAGGACGGTCTGTGCCACTTCAAGAGGACCCGTATATCTTGAGTCCTGACCGTGGTTTTCAAACATTAAGCTGTTGCTGCCTGTTTCTCCAATGCTCTCTGCAGAACCGTTGGCAGTTTCTTGCCACGCACGGAAGCTCTGCGAAGAATACCCAGACAAGCCTTCTGACTCAAATAATATTTTTCCGGCACACCAACCTGCAAAATCTGCGACAAGGTAGATACGTTTTCTTCTCTGGGGTACTCCCCAAAATTGAGCATCAAATTGTCTCCATGCAACTGAGTAACCATCTCCCAAGATTTTTCCTGCTCTCTGCCATTTTGAAGGTTTAAGCACTGACACACATTCATCTTTGATTTTACAGACTTCTTCAAGGACTGCTCTGAAGTCTTCTCCTTTATTACTTGAGAAGGCTCCTGGGACATTTTCCCATACGATAAATCTTGGATATCTGCCATTTGTCTTACACCTCATTTCTTTAATAATTCTTATTGCCTCAAAAAATAAGCTAGAACGAGAACCACCAAGTCCATCTCTCTTTCCAGCAACACTCATATCCTGACATGGACTTCCAAATGTAATAATATCCACGGGTGGAATCTCACCACCATTCATTTTAGAAATGTCACCATAATGTTTCATCTGAGGTAATCTTTTAGTTGTTACACGAATAGGAAAAGGCTCGATTTCTGATGCCCACAAAGGGGTAACACCAGAAAGCAAGCCTCCTAAAGGAAACCCTGCAGAGCCATCAAAAAGGCTACCAAGGGTCAAATTATTCTGTTTTTGCATCCAAACCCTCCACTTCTTTAACTAGTGCAGAGTATGGTATTTTCTCACCATCTCTAATTACAAATACACCTTCTATATCACCAGTATCATCAACATATCTTCTAAGGATGACCGATGCATACTTTTCATCAAGTTCCATCGTATGGCATACACGATTAGTCTGTTCACAAGTCATAAGTGTTGAGCCACTACCACCAAAGGTATCAATAATGATTGCATTCTCTTGACTTGAGTTACCAATAGGATAGGCAAGCAAATCAAGAGGCTTTGATGTTGGATGATTCTTATTCTTCTTAGGCTTATCGAAGTTCCAAATGGTTGTCTGACTTCTGCCTGCATTCTTACTCCAGTAATGTTTACCATTCTTAAGAAAACCATAAAGAACTGGTTCATGTTGCCATTGATAGTCCGAACGACCAAGCACTAATGAGTTCTTTACCCAGATGCAACAACCGGATAAATGAAAGCCTGCGTCCATAAAAGCTTTTCTAAAATTCAAGCCTTCTGTATCTGCATGAAATACATAAGCCGAGCCACCTTTCTCAAGATGCTCGGCCATGTTCTTAAATGCTGAAAGCAGAAATTCATAAAATTTATCATTTGCCATCTTATCGTTTTTAATTGATAAACCATCGGAACTTTCAAATGCCACATTGTATGGTGGATCTGTTATAATAAGATTAGCTTTCTTTCCATCCATAAGTGTAGCTACATCTTCTTTTGAAGTTGCATCACCACACATAAGTCTGTGTCTTCCAACTGTCCAAATATCACCACGCTTTACAAATGCTGCTTTTTCAAGAGCAGCTGACAAATCGTAGTCGTCATCCTTAACTCCAGAAGTATCATCTGAACCAAATAAATCTGCTATCTCACTTTCATCAAATCCAGTAAGTCCAATATCGAAGTCCTCACCCTGAAGTGCTTCAATCTCAATGCGAAGTAATTCTTCATCCCATCCTGCATCCATTGCCATTCGATTATCTGCTAGGATATATGCTTTCTTCTGTGCCTCTGTAAGATAGTCCACAAACACACAAGGCACCTTAAGAATACCTTCTTCTTTTGCTGCAAGGATTCTTCCATGTCCTGCAATTACATTAAAATCTCGGTCAATAATAACAGGATTGATGAAACCAAACTCACGAAGAGAAGAACGAAGTTTCATAATCTGTTCTGCAGAATGGGTTCTCGCATTATTAACATAAGGTATCAGCTTTGAAACTTCTACAAGTTGCATTTCAGTAGTTGTCTTTCCCATAGCATCCTCCTTAATAAAGTCCCCATTCAGCAAACTTCTCAAAGCCACCGATGGATTTAATAAACTCTCTTGCTTCTTCCACGATTTCCTTATATGGAATACCATCAACAGTATCATCACCAATAGCACATACTAGTTCTACTGGCTTACCAGTTTTCTGCGCCTTAAGGAATGCATAGATATTTACAGAAACATCTGCCTTGGATAAGTCCTTACCATGAAGACCGCCACCAGTTACAGAGTCTGCCATATCAGAACCAAGTTTTCTATTTGTAGCACCTGTATCTACATCCGTACCTCCAGTCCAATCACCTAGGGGATTGATTTCTGCTGTAGGATATGTACTTTTTAAATCTGTAGTTTTTGCATTACTTTGACAAATAATAAGTCTTGCTTGTTCTAGAATGTACTTTCCATCAAAGGGATACGATTTATAAATATCTCTTGCAATTTTAGATAATTCCTTTTGTTCTTCAGTCAAAGGCATACCCTTAAAGATACCATTGTCACCACAACGGATATTATCTTCTTGGTTCTTTGCAAGATGTGTATCCTGTGGAGCTATCACAATTTCCGCTCTCACATCTCCTGCAATTCTATGAATCACATCTATAATACCCATCTCATCAAGTTCAGCTGATGTTTCAATAATTACATGACACTGTCCATGTCCAATAAGAACTTCAACAGCAATCTTTGGATTTTCTTCTTTTGCATAAGCCATATCAACAATAGCACCTGCTATTCTATCTGCCACCTTATCAGGATGGCTTGGATTTACTTTTTCTATCATACTATCTTCCTTCCCTTGCTCTTAGGAGTCTTTCCATCAAATCATTTTGTGGTGCAGCATCGTCATAATCTGTACTGCAGTTCTCCTTCACAATCTGAAATATTTCATTCCAAAGCCTTACAGCTTGATTCATATAGTTAATGCCAATATTAATGAACGGAGATGGAATAGGCTTCTGCGTTGTAGGATGCTTTGAAAGAAAACCAAGTTTATTAGTCATCTCTTCACATTGAATCCATCTAGCAGAACACATCGCATATCTTTCCAACAATTGTGGAGATACCTTCGATGAGCATCCTATCTTATTAAGCCAGTTCCATGTTTCCGTATAAATTTCATTTGCCTGCAATTCACTTCCATCTCTTTGTTCTGCAGACAAGAAATCGTGTGGTTTTGGCATTTCCACACCTTCTACTTCAGGAATATCCAATACTTCCAATCTTCTACCACCCGGATTTCCGTTCTTTGCTTTCTCTGATATAGCCGTTTTCTTGCGACCTGCACCAGGTCTTGCTCCACCACGGCCACCAATATTATTTGACTTTGTAGGCACGTCTAAACACTCTCCTTTTAATTACCCTTTTGATTTCGCAATTTTCACACGCAAAACCCCACGCCGTTCCCCGGGACCTTGATGCGTTTGAGATTTGAAACGCCCCTGGGGTCACTTATCGTAGCTGTAAACACGATGTTTTTTGCTTCCTTGATAGTCACCACGCTCAGCATGAATCTTCGCATGACATGACTTACATAAAGCAATGAGGTTAGACCTCTCATGTGTTCCACCTTCTGACAGTGGCAGCTTGTGATGAACCTCTTGGGCAGGCACAAGGATTCCTTTCTCAAAACACAGTTCACAGTAAGGATGCTGTGATACATACTTGTCACGGATACGTTTCCATGCTCTTCCGTACCTACGGCGTACAGTTGGATCTCTGCCATACTTCTCGTAGGAACGAGCCGCCTGTTTCTCGTGTTCCTTGCAGTACCTTCCATCAGTAAGGTTTGGACAGCCGGGGTAACCACACGGTTTCTTCGGTAGTCTCGGCAACTTCTCCACCTCCTTATGGGCATAAGAAAAGCCCTGCAGGTTTCCCCACAAGGCTGTAACTCATTCTATTTTGCTATTATAAGTATAGCACATCCCTTATGCGACTTATAGATGAACTCGGGGTGAACTAGGGTGAACTGGGGTGAACTCTTTCAAAGTTTTCTATTGCTCTGTTATGAATTCGCTGTGTCCACCTTAATGTGTAATGCACCTTCGTTGCAATCTGGTTCATTGGCATAAACATCAGGTATCTGTAGCGAAGGATAAGCTGTTCATACGGGTCTTCCAGTTTATCGATTTCTGCATCGATTTCCTTCTTCATATCTTCAAGCTTTTCATAGTCAGCTTTTATCTCCTCTTCCAGATCACTGATTTTGCCAAGATATCTTACAAAGGGAGGTTCAAGATTTCTCGTTCCCGAAAACTTCTCTTCAAAGCTTGGGGAAGAAACACTTGTTGATAATTCCTTATAGCATTCCAGCTTGATAAGCTTATCATTAATCTTGTTATTTAGAATGAACGGTCTGTTCAGATAATCTTTAGCCGTCATAAGCACCACCTCCGATTCTCGCCTTAACCGCATCGATAAGATCTGTCTGTGTTTTCTCTTTCAGCCTTAATGCCTTCATCACATCTTCATCAATGGTATCCTTTGAAATAATGTGGTGTATGACAACCGTGGATTTCTGCCCCTGTCTCCATAGCCTTGCATTGGTCTGCTGATAGAGTTCCAATGACCAGGTAAGACCGAACCATATAAGGGTCGACCCACCACTTTGCAAATTCAAGCCATGTCCGGCACTCGCAGGATGTATAACAGCAATCGGTATCTCGCCATTATTCCAATCCCTGATATCCTTTGAAGTCTTTATTTCACGAACCTTGAATCTTTCCCTGATTCGCTCCAAATCGTGGTTATACCAGTAAGCTACAAGTACAGGCTTGCCATTTGCACCTTCAATCAAGTCCTCAAGTGCATCAAGCTTACGGTCATGAATATGAAAGACCTCTTTTTCTTCGTTATAGATAGCACCATTGGCCATCTGCAGAAGTTTGCCTGAAAGAGCAGCTGCATTTGCAGCATCAATCTCTTCATCTTCCAAAGACACAACCATTTCCTGCCTTAATTCGTCATATACAGACCATTCCTTTTCAGAAAGCTTTACTTCCACTTCGTTCATAATGCATTCAGGCATTTTAAGGAAATCTGCCGACTTCATAGAAATCGTAATATCCGATATCAGTCTGTAGATGGCATCTTCCGCACCCGGTCTTGGTTTGTAGGAAAATATCATCTGCTGATTTCGTTTATCCGGCACAAAGAAATTCATACGATAATGTGTGATGTATCTTCCGAGCCTTTCTCCCATGTCAAGGATTCTGAACTCTGCCCATAAATCCATAAGTCCATTACTGCTTGGAGTTCCTGTAAGACCAACGATTCTTTTTACCTTTGGTCTTACCTTAAGAAGGCTCTTGAATCGTTTAGCCGATGCAGACTTAAATGACGATAATTCATCAATGACAACCATATCGAAATCGAATGGAAAGCCACTCTTATTGATAAGCCAGTCCACATTTTCTCTGTTGATCAGATAAATACCTGCACTTTTTCTTAATGCCTCTTTACGCTCCGACTCTGTACCTATAACCACCGAATAGGTAAGACCCTTTAAGTGATCCCACTTTTCTATTTCAGCAGGCCATGTATCTCTTGCTACTCGAAGTGGTGCAATGACCAGAACCTTTCCGACTTCAAATCGGTTATAGAGAAGTTCAAAGATTGCCGTTAAGGTAATCACACTCTTCCCGAGTCCCATTTCTAAAAGGACTGCTGCCACAGAATGTTCCAGTACAAAGTTCGTTGCATAAGTCTGATAATCATGAGGATTGTATTTCATCAATGACACCCCCAATCACATCAGTGTTATCAACCACATAGCAGGGAAACCCTAAAGCTGATAACTGTTTCATTCTTCTTTTCTGTAAGGCTCTTGGTTTCTTGCCAGGAGCCTTGAGTTCTATAAAAGCCATTCTCCCTTTTGGAAGAAGAACCAGTCTGTCCGGCACTCCGTCAAATCCGGGAGATGTAAATTTGATGCAGAAACCACCTGCAAACTTTACAGCCTTTACAAGCTTCTGCTCTACTTCTTTTTCACGCATTCGTGCCACCTCCATCAATGCTGAATTTGATGGTGTGACAGGGTAAGACTGTCATTTCCTATACTTTATATATAGACTTAATTTTTTTACTCTATAGAAAAGGATAGTAAATAGCCGTCATTAACTGTCACACCTACTGTCATTACTCTTCTTCCATAAAGTCCGTCTTGAGTCTTAAGCCTTTAATGTATCTGCCTTTACGGTCACGGTATCTTTCAAATCCGACCGTTTCCAAGGCTGTGTAGAAATCAGTTGTACTTCTTGTAAACTCACCCACCTGGGTACAGAAGATTCGATACTCGTTATATACCTCGCTCGACTTTGCCACATAGGCAGGGTCAAGTTCGCAACGTTCACTTAAGAAGTAGGAAAGCCAGTCATTACTTTCCTTATAATGCTCAATTGCATCACGTACCTTCTGTGGCGGGTCAATTTTGTAGTTGTCTGCGATTACCTTTTTTGCACCTTCGATAACCCATGTAAGGATTGCTCCGCCTGCCTTTTCAAACAGATAGTCTGCATAGTTCTTGATATCAGCACTTCCTTCAATCTTGGCATCAAACGGAATAACGATAAGTCTTCTCCAGGTACCCTTATCAATCGCACCGACCTTTGGCAGATGGTTTGTATAAAGCACAAGTGTATGTGTCGGAGTATATGAAAACGGATCTTTATACTTCTTTTCAGCATAGATTTCATCAGTTGAACAGAGCTGCTTTACATTGGCAGTATTCAATCTCATGCCTTCTTCCAGCTCTGCTGCAATGAGCATTCTCTTACCCTTTGCCTCGGCAAGTTCCGGCTTGACATTTCTTCTGCAACCAACAGTCAGCATATCTGCAGAGATGTTTCCTGAATATGTACCAAGGACTCTTGCGATAACATTCCAGAATGTAGACTTACCATTGCGGCCTTCTCCATATGCGATAATGAGTGCCTCAACATACACCTTTCCGATTGCTGACAGACCGACCATTCTCTGAACATAATCGATAAGGTCGGTATCCTTTAAAAAGAAGGTATCAAGTGCAGCTGCCCAGATATCTGCTCCATCACTTGATGGGTCAACGGTTGTCTGCTTTGTGATGAAATGCTCTGGTCTGTGTTCTATCGGAAACTTGGTGCCCTGTCTTAAATCATAGGTAAGTCTCGGTGTGTTCAGCATGAACTCATCAGCATCAAGGTTTCGCTGTTCCACTTCAAGCATTGGACGAGCCTCTTTTAATGTAGCAGCAATGTTCTTTGTATCTCTTCGCTTAATGGCATATTTCTTATATGCCACGGCATCTTCATACATCTCGTAGGCATGAGCCTGCTGTTTATTGAACATCTGCACAGCCTTTTTCGGACCCACTGATACAAGAATCTCCATACCACCATTCTTTACAAGTTCATCCATAGCTTTCTTCATTTCGGTTTCAGCCTCTGCAAGCTGTCTTTCCGTCAAGTCCTGGGAAACACCTTGGGACTTTGGTTTTGACTCTTCCCAGAAACTGCCGTTGTAGACCATGTAATCAGTCGATGGGGAATAGCGAAGGATGTCCTTATACTCGGTTGCAAGAACCGTAGCCTGTCCCACATCGGAGAAATCTTCCGGCTTTAATCTACAGTCGGAGTTGTACTGTTCAGGTGGAATGTATCCTTCCTGGTTCGATACCTTATTACCGAACTTTGATGCACTTCTCCATATCACCTTGAGTTCACTTTCAGGAAGTGGTGGATTACAGCGTTCTGCCTTCTTAAGGAAAATCTGATAAGCCTCTTCTGTATTTCCATATCTCTTGATAATCTTTCCGGCAATATGACTCATGGTGCTGTTACGCTGACCTTCTGGCACCTGCTCAAGGCTTGCATCGAAATCTGCAAAATCATCCTCTTCCAGATAATCAAGAATGGTTTTATCCCCTTCATAGAACTCCACCTCATCAGAGTCATTGCCATAAAGGAATCTTGCAGAGTCTAATGCGTTGGTATCGTAATAAGGGAAAGCATCAGCAATCTTTCGTTTCATGGCTGCATACTCTTCTCCATCCGTTACCTTTGGTATAGGGAAGAATACATGAAATCTCGGTCTTGCCGATTTGTCACCCTTTGGAAGGTTATTGTGTCTGCTATACGATGCAGCGAAAACAACTCCCGGAATTGAAAGTGCAATATCAAAAGGAGTAAGCCAGTCTTCCGGGTTCTCTGAATGGTCATTGTCACAGTCAAGAGGAATACAGTCGGAAAATTCAAAGTTATCCTTACTGCGATAGTTTCCTTTATACTTTGCAGTGACATGATCCATCTTGGTTGCTGCGATAAAGGACTCTTTATCCGTTACAACATTCTTATTGGGATACAGACAGTTACCGCTGTTGCCGACACAGTCTGCTGAATAAACAGTAAAATTAATCATATTCTCCGACCTCCTTCAAATCCTGGGTAAACCATCTGATCTTCATTCTTCTTTTCTTGGCTACACCAATCTCACGAGCCATGCCTCGGCTTATCACACCACCGAAGACCCAGACCTCTGTGCATTTGCCAAGAAGTACATAATTGAAATGCATAGCCATCTCTCTTTCAGCCTCATTACCGTCATCCATAAACTGTGGATATAAAAGATGAGGTGTTACCGGGATAGCATTTTCATCAACAGCAAATCTGCTGTATCGTTTTGCATTCTTTACATTGGTTTCAACATCACCTGCATATGGGCTGCAAACATACACCAAAGGAAGATAGGCAGCCTTTTTATCAGCTGCCATTTCCTCACGGTGGATGTTGGTAAGAGCCTCATATGTGGTCGGGTCAAAGTACCCTTCGTGATTAAACTTATCAACACCCATATCTCTTAATCCTCCTGTTCGATAACTGGTAAGATGCCTTCATTCTTCAAAAGGTCATAAAGGAAAAGTCTGCCCTTCTGAGTCCAGTAGGTATGCATCACACTTCTGCTCTCATCGATTGCGTAGGTACGGGACTGTGTGTATCCGCACTCTGCATAGTGCTGATATAAAAGCCAGGTCTTTCTGAACTTGTACTGAACCCCAAGTTCGTGAAGAAGTTCATTGAACTTGCGACCGCTCATACCGTAGTCCTTTGCAATCTGTGTAATAGGTACTGTGTTCTTGTTCTGTAAAATAAGGTCATAGTAGCTTGCCTTAGGCTGAAGTTCTGCAATCTGCTGACGCTGAACAAGTGCCAGACATTCAAGCTGCTTTCTTCTCTCACGCTCTTCCTTAAGCTGTGTGAGTGCTGCAATCGCAAGATCAGGATTATTGAGAATCTCATCGATGGCATACATTCCATGCTTACGGATAGCCGGAAGAACCTCTGATGTAACCCAGTGCTTGAACTTCTTCGCATTCGGCATCTTGCTTGAAAGGATAAGACTGTAAAGTCCAGACTCATTGATGATGATGGTTTCCTTATCCTGGTTACCGTCAAAAATCATGACCTTGTGTCTGTCCTCTTCCTCTACATGGCGGTTGATATCTCGACTACCGTTCTGGTACCCGAGAATGTCTGCTACATCCTTGCCGACAAACATAACCTCACCGTTTACAGTTGCTGTTCTTACAGAGCCAAACTCTGTGCTGTTAAATACTTGTAATTCCATACGAATTACCTCCTTAAATTAATTTCTCGGAGGTGTCACCCTCCTACCTGGTAGCCTTGGGAGAAGGGTTAAAAGGACGGTTTTGAAAAAACTTTTTTTAATTTGTTGATTGCACGTCTGTAACGATGACTAACAGTGTTGGCATCCTCACCGATTTCTGCTGCATACTCACCAACGGTGTAACCATCAAGTGCAATGGCAATGACCATATCTGCCACTGCGGGTTTAAGAAGACTTCTCAAAGTTTCACAGCATTCTTCGTATTCAAGCTGGTTATGTACTCCGTCAATAGAACTGTTAAAGGCTGACTTATCAGCTGCTCTGTACATAATTGCTTCTTCTGTGTTGACCTCAACTGTTCCGTCCTTGCTTTTCATGTAAGCATTGCCAGTGTGACGGTCATGCTTGTGCCAGCTGTTGTAATCGGGTCTGTTGAATCTCTCTTCGATTACATCCTGGATTCTCTGTTCGTAGTCTTCCTGGCTTTCATTTTCTGAAATGGAGATATTAAGCCATCTCTCCAATTCCACATCTTCGACCTCAAGGGTCTGATACTCGTTCTCATAACGAATCTTGATTTTCATAAGTTCCTGCCTTTCTGCCTGGTTCTTGCAGAAGGGCAATAGGAACAAATAAAGGCCGGTGCTTGTAGAAGTACCGACCCATGAAGCCTGAAAAAGGGCATAAGGAAATAAGGGTACCTCTATCACACCTTCCACAGGTTGTCCTGTGGTTGATGTCGATATCTGTATCCCAATGCCCTTATAGCTAATCAGGCCTTGTGATATTTATTTTTTAAGTGCCTCTGGCACTTAGTTGAATCCACCTAATGAACTCAACTAAAGGTCAGAGAGGTAAAATAACTGCTTTTCTAAATTTTCTCTGCGAACGCATATAAACAAACTGTGAAAGTGTAGATTTTTGCGTTCTTTTCTGATATAATATTGGGTAGAACAATTTCCCAATACAGCCTTACAAGTAGCAAGCACTCGCTGTTTGCTTTCTACATTTCCCATTATAGATAACTGGGTCGGTAGAACTTGGTAGTGACTGGTAGGCTTCGGTAGTCTTGGGTGTAATGAAGAAAGAGGTGGATTATGGAATTCACAGAATTTGCACAAAAAATAAAACCCATCATCGGTGGTTCATACAGCACTCATGTCTTTACCAGAACACTGTTTGAATCAATCATCACCGAAGAAGGGTTATTACAAATTGAAGATATAAGTGAAAACACTTTTAAGGCCTATTACAACGGTCAAACCAAAATAACGAAAATTTCTCAACGTATTTTGCCTCACATAGATCCAGAACAATTTATCGCATATTTGGATGGTTTCCCGGAAGCTACAACTCAAAGACTGTGCGACACATTTGAATCTGACATCGAGGGAATTGACCTATATAATGCAGCTGAGAAAATTGCATATTATTTCGAAGAGATTCTTACAATGGCTGCTGCACAAAAAAGAAAAAGCACTCCTAAGAGCGCTAAAAAAGAAAGTGATAAAACACCACATGATATTCTTGCCGAGAGAGTCTTGGCTTCAGGACAGGCTATTGCAGATGTATGGGGTAACGCTATTTCAAATTTAGTCAGCTCTACTACTTCGACCGACACGCTTGACGAGAATAGACTAAGCCCAACAGACTCTGCCTTTCTTGAACGATTCAAAAGGCAGGTTGACCCCCTTCTCACATATTGTATGGATCATGACCCTACAGGAGAAGGGACAAAGTTATCACTTGCTGACGAAATTAATGATTTTCTTCAATCATGGAAATATGATGTGCGAAAAATTCAAGATGCCTGTTTAAGAAAGCTTGTAGTTGATGCAATGCAGGTACTTGGAGATTACACTTACTACATTTCAGATAAGTTTTTGCGATGGATTCCTGATACTGATATTCTTTGGTTTAGGAACGAATCCATTGAAGAAGGTAATCAGCTACGTGATGTCCTTCGACCAGAGACTATAAAAAAGCGAACTGAAATGAAAGATATTTATGTGCGTTTATATCCAATCCCCGAGGATAATACAGATACAAACGCACTTGAGATTCCGAGTAAGCAAACTACAAATGAGTCTCCATACTCTTCGGCGGACATTTTACTGCTTGAAGAATTCACTGCAGATTATGACGAAATCATGGTTACTCTCATCGGAGAAAACTATGCTGAGTCATTAATCGACATGACTCTGCCATCTAAAATAAAAGACTTGTATGAAACCAAATGGATGTCAAAAGCAGATACATTTGCTGATCCATCTTTAAAATCATATGTTTTTGGGTTACTTGGAGAATTAAACAATGTAAGCAATAGCTTCTTAGCTAGTGGTTCTGCAACTCCTTTTTTAGAAAGTTCCAGAACAAAAATACGCAATTTGTATGTAAAGCTTCATCCCGACCAGTTTGCCGGAACATTTCCGTATGATGCGTTTATCGATGACTGGGACGATGGAGAATATTATTAATCGGAAAGGAGGATGTTGATGCCATCGATTGATGAATCCATCCATAAAATAGACAACGTCATATGTAGGCATTTAGATGAAATAGAAAACAATTCTCGTGGTGCTATTTCTC
>ERZ1027256.392-NODE-392-length-17408-cov-6.528900_pt1 | contig 17408 bp, 15 predicted proteins | sample MGYA00519242_ERZ1027256 | MGnify/ENA primary metagenome ERZ1027256 (study PRJEB26926, sample SAMN06164394) | human gut metagenome | biome: ENVO:00009003; feature: ENVO:2100002; material: ENVO:00002003 | host: Homo sapiens | place: USA | collected 2012 ...
AAGCATGGGCCGGGGTGAAACTCCCGTGAGGTTGCAGCTAACAACCGCCCGTTTTTGCCTTTTGACGAATATAGTTTATCCATACAGGAAAAGGAGGTTTTTCTAATGGATAAAAAACAGACAATTACAACCGAACGCAAAATAGGGAAAATCACCTATCTTGTTCAAGCGTTGCCGAGTGAAAAGGCAACCGATACAATCCATAAAAAGATTGAGAAACTCATTGTAAAGGATTTGCAGAAAAAGCCCGGAAATCCGGGATTTTTAGCGTCCGAGTAGTGCATTAGGCGGCGGGATATGGTATAATGATAGCAACACATTATACCTGTTTATTCGGCTGTCGGAAAGGAGGACTAATGTTACAGTCGAATAAAATCACCGCCCTTTACTGCCGTTTAAGTCAAGAGGATATGCAAGCCGGAGAAAGCGGAAGCATACAGCACCAAAAAATGATACTTCAACGCTATGCGGACGAACACCATTTTTTGAACACAAAGTTTTTTGTGGACGACGGATTTTCCGGCGTGAGTTTTGAGCGCGAGGGGCTGCAAGCGATGTTGCAGGAAGTGGAAGCCGGACGAGTGGCGACGGTCATTACCAAAGACCTTTCCCGTCTTGGCAGAAACTATCTGAAAACGGGCGAACTCATAGAGATTGTATTTCCCGAAAACGGAGTACGCTATATCGCGATCAACGACGGAGTTGACACAGCGCGGGAGGATAACGAGTTTACCCCCTTGCGGAACTGGTTTAACGAGTTTTACGCCCGCGACACAAGCAAGAAAATCCGCGCAGTTAAACAGGCACAGGCGCAAAAAGGCGAGCGCGTCAACGGGGAATATCCATACGGCTATATCCCAGACCCGAACAACCGCCACCACCTTATACCCGACCCGGAAACCGCGCCGATTGTCAAACAGGTTTTCGCTATGTTTGTTAGCGGCGTGCGTATGTGCGAAATCCAAAAATGGCTTGCGGAAAACAAAGTCTTGACGATTGGAGCGTTGCGCTATCAGCGTACAGGACAGGCGCGGTATCAGCGGGCAATGATCGCCCCCTATACTTGGCCGGACAAAACGCTCTATGACATATTAGCAAGGCAGGAATATTTAGGGCATACCATAACCGCGAAAACTCACAAGGTATCCTACAAGTCGAAAAAGACCCGGAAGAACGAAGAAGAACAACGCTATTTCTTCCCAAACACCCATGAGCCGCTTGTTGACGAGGAAACCTTTGAACTTGCGCAAAAGCGGATTGCTACCCGCCACCGCCCGACAAAAGCAGCGGAGATTGATATTTTTTCCGGCTTGCTGTTTTGCGCTGGTTGCAGACATAAGATGTATTACCAACAGGGCGTAAATATCGAGCCGCGCAAGTTTTCCTATTCTTGCGGCGCATGGCGCAACAGGGCAAGGACAGGCAGCGAGTGTACCTCTCATTATATCCGCAAAAACGTACTTCTTGATTTAGTGCTGGAAGATATGCGGCGGGTTTTGCGGTATGTTAAGGAACACGAACAGGACTTTATCTGTAAAGCTACCGAGTACGGCGACATGGAAGCGAGAAAGGCATTAGCGCAGCAGCAAAAGGAACTTTTCAAAGCACAGGCGCGTATGACCGAACTTGACACGCTTTTCCGCAAGCTGTATGAGGACAACGCATTAGGCAGACTGACAGATGAACGGTTTGTGTTTCTAACTTCCGGCTATGAGGACGAAAAGAAATCCCTTGCCGCAAGGATAGACGAGTTACAACAGCAGATCGCAACCGTTACCGAGCGAAAAAGGGATATATCAAGGTTTATTCAGATTGTCGGGAAATACAGCGACATACAGGAATTGACCTATGAAAACGTCCATGAGTTTATCGACCGTATTTTGATACATGAATTAGACCGGGAAACCAACACCCGGAAAATCGAAATCCATTATAGCTTTGTCGGACAGGTTGATACCGAGCAGGAGCCGACGCAAGTTGTCAACCATGACCGCCGCAACATGGTAGATGTAAAAAGTATCGCTATCTAACCCCAGCAAAGGTAGTGCCACTGTAGCCATCGTCTACGAAAAAAGTTGGATTTGGAAAGCGATTATCCTTGGCATATTGGAGCAGGATATTTTTCTGATTTACAATGGAGTTGCTATCGCCAGCCAGTGCATCCTCCTGAGAAAGTCTGCAATATAAAGCGGTAATTTTGTCTGTTGCCCTTAACATTTCTGTTTCCTCCTTCATAGGGACAACTGACAGTTCTTGGTTAGTCAAGGATATTGTATCAAAGGTTTTATTGTTTGTCATTGATGTCGCCCTCCATGGCTCTGCGCATTCTGTCAACGGTCATTCGTTCCAGTTTGCGGAGGAAATCTGTTTTTCCTTCGTAGTATCCGGTAACTGTATAGACTGTCCCGCCAATTTCTCTTTGAAGCGTGATCTGCGGTATCCAGTATGCGGAGATATTATCTGCATGGATATTTCCATCGGCGTCCATTTGTGCAGTTGCACCATTCTGTATTTCTGGAGAACGCACACATTTAGCATAAGGGTCTGGTTCAGAAAGTATCGGGCAATCATCATCCGAAGTCTGTTCAATCTGGCTGAGCCATTCCTTGTAATCTTCGTTCTTTACATCAAAATCAAATTCGTTGTTCATTCATTTCCTCCTTCGTGTATTGTCTGCCCAACTTCCGCCCAAGTTGGGCAGAAGTTAAAACAAAAAAGCTGTCACATAGGCATCAAGAAATAAGCACAAGAACGCCTGCACTTATCTGATGGTTCTATGTAACAGCCAACGTGAAGAAGGACTCGTCCCTTCACAAATATGTCGGACTTCAAATCGGGCAATCCCGCAAAACTATAAAATCAAGCTTGAACCGATATTCAATTTTCTGTCTCTATTCTACTGGATAATTATAGAAAAAACAAGTATGCGGAACAGCGCAAAAAGTATTTTTTACTTCGGTGCAAGTTGCGGCGAAGCTGTTTTTTATCATTTCACCTCTGGACAATTCGTCCAGAAGTTGCATTCACAAAAACGTTCAGAATGAACGAGCAGCCATCATCGAAAGATGATGTACGAAGGGGATTGGGGATGTTGCCCCAACAAGCGGATTTGCAAAAATCGTGAACCTGTACAGGTTTACACTGCTTGCCAATTTGTAAAGCTGTACGGCTTTGCCCTGCTTGCCACTTTGTGCAAGCATAAAATGATAGGCAAATTATTTCCAACTTGGGAATAATTCCGCTATGCCACCTGTGGACAATTCGTCCACAAGCTAAAATCTTCTTTCGCTCTTTTTAACTTGTGTCCAACTTTGGCACAAGTTGTTTTTTAACCTCGGCACAACTTGTATCGAAGTGAATTTATAGGAAGGGATTGGAGGGGGCGCTTACACTTTTTATTCCCGACGAGTTGTTGGAGATTTCATTTCCCGACAATTTGTCGGGAAGTTGCACTGCAACTTCAGACCAACCTGGGCCAAAGTGGTGTAGCATCTTACATAAAAGAACTTCGTCCCAAATTGAGACGAAGTTCTTTGTTATAATTTTAAGCCACCCAGTTATAGCCGGTCATTGCTTGATCCACAATATGGTCAAATACAAGCGTACTCTTTCTTAAGAAAACTTCTTTGTCGTAGCTTTCTGGCAAAAACTTATTTAGGATATGGACAATCTCGCCCTTTACTCGTTCCTTGGGCTGAGGGTCGTTCTGCCATCCCACAATGAACAACTCGTTACGTTTTTCCGTAAGTGTGTTATACAGCTCTTTCGCTGCCAGTTTTACACGCTTTTCTTCATCAGCGGTAAGATGTTCTTTTCTAAGAAGGTCAAACAGTTCCAATTCAGCTTCCGACAATTCTTCCTTAATATGACGTTCTTCCTCCGCCCGGAGTTCTTCCATTAACTTCAGAAGTTTCTCATAAAAATCATCATTTTGAGAGCCACCGGCATTGTACTCATCAATTATATTTCTGAAGCGCTCTGCAAATTTTGTGCGGGTTATGTTGCGTCTCAGCATTTTCTGAAGCTTTTCCTCAATATGCTTACGCAAATTCGCAATTTCAAGATTTTTATTCTTCAGCTTTTTGAATTGAGATCTGAGTTCATCAATATCCAGTTTGGATAAGTCAAGCTCTTTACCTGCTTCTGTGATGGTGTATTTTCTTGCATCTGCAGCGGTGATAACACTTTGATCCAACAGTTCATTGATTCTGGCCTGTGCAGCTTCAATCTTTTCGGGGCGAATTTTTCCGTCAATGACACCTTTCAGATATAGAATTGCATCTTTGTAAGCTGGCTCAAAATCCATTTTGAAAATATCAGGTCTAAGCGACTCATACAGACCATCAACGGTATTAGCCATCACAGAAAACTCATTCTTCACATCATCGTTGCCCACAATGATATTGGCGTAATCCTCGAAAAACGATAAATTCTTGAAGGTATCTCCATCTTCAACCACTTTGCTGAGATCCACATTATGACTCAGACAGAATGCTTTAGTAAGATCAATTGCTTCGTGCAACTGTCCCAGCAGCTTTTCTACATCCTTCACCGGCATTAAACCGCCATCATCAGACGCATAATCTGCCAGGGCACGTTTCAGATATTTGAACACATCCAGATAGTCGATGATCAGACCACATTCCTTACCGTTATAGACACGGTTTGCACGGGCAATAGTCTGCATCAGAGTATGACCCTTCATCGGTTTGTCCAAATACAGTGTAGAAACGGACGGTGCATCAAACCCTGTCAGCCACATAGCACAGACGAAAACCAACTGCAACGGATTGTTTGGGTCTTTGAAGTTATCTTCAATGTCAAAACCGTTTTCATCAACCTTGTTCATGCGGTCACGATGCGGTTTTATAGACAATCCTTCCGCTGCAAATTTAGCTTCTTCATCGGCATCTTCACTGATGACAACAGCCATTTCCACTTTGCGCATATAATCTACCATATCTTTTAGGCGAAGCTTTTCAGCCGCATCCTTGGTTTTGGTTATCTGCGCATTTAACTTTTTAATTTCTTCTTTCCAGTAGTAGCTTACTTTATCGTACATCTTCACGGCAGTAAACTTGTCTACGGAAATAACCATGCCCTTTCCTCGGAAACCACGGCGAGGGAAATGGTAAACAATATGTTGAGCAATGGCATCCAGACGGTCATCACGCTTGATGACTTCCAGTTCCTTTGCGTAGTGGTTTTCCAATCGACGCTGCTCTGCATCAGTCAGGTTTTCTTCCTCCAGAATTTCTGCAAAATCAGAATCAAGGAAATCGTTCTGCAACTCTACCTCCGGTACACGCTTCACATAGTACAGAGGTACGGTAGCATTATCTTTGATGGATTCTGCAAAATTGTATTCGCTGACATAATCACCGAACCACGCATTGGTCAGTCGTTTTGCGCCAAGTAACGGTGTACCTGTAAATGCCAGGAACTGTGCATTCGGCAAACCAGTGCGCATATTCTCTGCCAAATCCTTATACTGTGTACGGTGAGCTTCATCAACGATAACGATGATATCATCACGCTCAGACAGAATAGGGTATTTCTTTCCCTTATCATATCTAAACTTATGAATCAGTGTAAACAGGATTGACTTGTTGGTTTTTAATTCCTCACGCAACTGCTTGCTGTTCGCAGGCTGCACCTTATCCTTATCGGTAATAAACTCTGTACGCAGGAAGTTCTTATAAATCTGCGTATCCAGATCTTCACGGTCAGTAACGATAAGGAATGTAAAGTTGCCCGTACATTTATGCTTGATCTTACGAGCGAGCATTACCATGGAATAACTCTTACCGCTGCCCTGAGTATGCCAGAACACACCCAGCTTACCTTTCAATTCCTCACGGCGCAGGAAAGCATTGTAGGCGTTGTTTACACCAAAGAACTGGTGGTTCTTTGCAATAATCTTTGTCCTGCGGCGGTCGTAAAGAATGAAGTTCTCTATGTAATCCAACAAGTTCTTCGGTTCACAAAGACCGGCAATAAAATACTCCAAGCTGGTGCAATTTTCTCGGATGGCTTTTCTGTCCGGGTTTTCTTTTTCGTTCTCCACCTTCAGCCATTCAAAGAAGAACTCATAACCTGCAGCAAAGCTACCCAGGCGAGTTTCCATACCATTAGACAGAACACAAATCTGGTTATAGTTGAACAGATATGGAATGTCCTTCAAATAGTTCTTCAGGTTGATGTCATAGGCGTTCTTCACCGGAATATTGCTGTTTTTCAGCTCAATGAAAACCATCGGGAATCCATTGATGAATATAATCAGATCCGGTCTACGCCAATGTGTTTCACCCTTAATCCACATCTGAGAAGCAACCGTAAAGGTATTGCTCAAAGCGTCATTATAGGCCAACAAACGCAGAATATTGGAGGTTTTCTTGCCGTTCTTGTTGTATTCCACCGTAATGCCGTTGCGGATCTTCTGATAGTTCTGGTAATTGGTCAGCATTAGATCACCGGAGACCGGAGTACGACACAGCTCGTCCACCACAGTGCGAACAGTCTGTTCCGGAATATCCGGATTGATCCTGCATAAGCTCTCAAACATCACATCTGGCAGAACAACCTGTTTCTTGTCCTTACGTCCGGTTCCGTCTGGAAGTGTATCCGGTTCTTCTGTCATACAGTTCAGAACAATATAATCATGCCGCTCCTGCAAAGCTTTAATAGCAGCTTGTTCAATCATATCTTCCGTTATGATTTTCGGCATAAATGTCCTCCTTTCACTGTGTTATAACAGATTTGAAATCATCGATGCAAAAGCATCTTCTTTTTCTATACGTTCAATTTCTGCCTTTCTTGCGGCTTCTTTTCGTTGTTGTTCGGCCAAAGCATTACGTTTTTGCGTCTGACTATAAGTATGGTTAGCAGTTCGAACCCAATCCTCTATGTTGCTGATTATAGATTTAAGGTCACGCTCACTTTCTGTTTTACGCAACGGCATTGCCAACTCGTTCTTAGCCGTTTTCTTGAGTTTTTCATGTCCATATCCCATCATATAAGAGCATGAGTATGACCCGAATGCAATGAATTGATACCAATCGTCAGGGAGAACTGTGTCGAAAGTAAAGACAAGCTTTCCGTCTCGATACTCTTTCTTGACGATTTTTGCTTCAAATTCTCCGGGGTCAACAAGTTCATTGACAACACTTTGAAGTTTTGCTTTTTCTTTTTCTCTTTTATTCTTTTCAGCAAGCAACTTCATTTCTGCGATAATACGTTCTTCCGGATATAAACGTTCAGCAGGTGCTTGTCTATACAGTTGTTCAAACACATCATCGAGGTATCCGTAATCAGCATTTACATCTTTAATTCTCGTATATCCTGCTGCCTGCGGAATTTCTCCAGTAAACATCTCGTTCAGAATCAGAGCTGCAGAATAAACATCAGTCTGAGGTGTTGTCACAACACCACGCTTATATTGCTCTGGAGCCGCATAGTAGAAGTTTGCCATACGATCTCCAGGTTTGGTTTCAATAGCAGTTAAAAGATCTTCTTCCGCAAAATGTGCAATACCAAAATCGCAGATGACGGGTTCTGTACTTCCTGCAGCAAATAGGATATTCTCCGGCTTTATATCTCGATGTATCGCATTATGATCATGAGCATATTTTAAGCCTTCTAATATTCCTACAAAAATACTTACTGCATCGTCAGGCGCAATTCCTGCCTTGATTTTACTTTTGAGCGTATCCTCAAACAAAGGCATCACATAAAATACATAATCCTTGTCATCCAGATACGCATATCCACGATCCAGAATTGAAACTATATTTTTGTGCTGGTGTTGCTCGCAAAAGGCAATTTCATTTTTGAATCGCTTTAATTTATCTCCGCCGATATTTCGTTCAAGGAACTTAATAGCAAACTGTTCACCTGCACCATTTGATGCAGAGAATACACGACCATTTCCGCCAGAGCCTACCTGTTTAATTAGGGTATATTCATCAAAGGCAGTTTTTACTACGGTATCCTTTTTTAATTTTTCGGTTGTCACAGATACATCACCTTCTTTATCGGGTAAAAACAGCTCTATATTATCAATAATTGTGCCGATTTTTGCTTGTAAATCTCTAAAGTTTGTCTCATCCTTCCAACCTGTATTAAACCCATCGTTTAACAAAGCAATAGTATCAGCGATTATTGATTCCGGCTTTAGCGAACGGAGTAGTAATAGTGTTTTCTCCTTCCATGCCAAGAATTCTGGCTTGTTATATATGGTTTTAACTTTGGGGAATCCTTTGGATGTTCCAGGATTTACCGTTAACAAGGTCTCCAGATCGTTAACTTTTAGTAGAGTTTTAATGATATCTTCCACCTTACACCTCCAGTTTACCGCTCATCAGGCGAGGTAACAACATATCACGCTGTGTAGCAAGGTTTCTGTTTTTATCCATCAGGGTTATAATTTCCCGGTCAATCGGTTCAATCACTTCTGTAAACGCAACGATAAGGTATGCATCGGGTTTTAAGAGTTTAATTCTTTTGATGTTATAAAGCGGCAACTTAGGTTGAGTTGCTCCAACAATTCCTGCTTGAATTGCACCTTTTCCCGCATCAGAGTTCAAGAAATGATACAAAAAAGAATTTGTAAAATGTCTTACATTAACGAGCTTCACACAGTTTTCTGTCAGATTTGCCCCATCAAGACTTTTTCCAACGCAAGCTATAGCTCCAATTGTTCCGACAATGGAAACCAAAACATCGTTTGTGTTAACTGTGAAACGCTGAATAATGTCAAATGTTTCGTCATCTATGTACTCAAAACTATTGGTTAGAGAGATAAATTTCGATGCTGTAATATCTCGTATTCTAATATAAGGGTGCTCTGTTATCCTGCCACAAAGAGTCTTTCCTTCGGGTAATCTTTTTCCACCCTTGATGTCCACATAATCGCCCAATTTAACTACATTCCATCCCTTTGGGAGACCATTCTCGAACTTAGCGTTTTCATACCCCGGAAAGCGAAAACGGACAAACCATTCCTTGTATAGCTCCTGTGCTGTCTGCTCCAACAATTCAATTCTACGGTTGTTTGCTTCAATCAGATCGTCGTAGGCAGAGAGAATATCTGCTATGCGTTCCTGCGTAGGAAGATCTGGCAAGTTGAGCTTTAAGCGCTGTATAAACCTTTTATCCGCACGCTGTCTGCCGCTTGCACCGGTCATGCTGTTGATTGCTGGCAACACAACTGCATCGCTGGAAGTAAGATAATAGGTGAATCGTGCATCAGCCTTTTTCTTTTTTGCTCTAAAGACATAGAACTCAGTTGAGCCAAACGCAGCATCACCATCAATGGCTACTTTGGCGATCTTTCTATTCTCCAAGCAAGGTGTAATGCGGGAAAAAACAGTATCACCATCACAAAATTTACTGCTACTTTGTCCGTCATAAACTTTTACTTCTTCGTTCGTCACCGAACGGCGGGTGGGTGATACTTTATCAATATCAATAAAAGGGTAAGATTCTCCCTTTTTCAGCTTCACAGGCGGATTTACATCAATAATATCTTCTAATCTTTTTTCTTCCCATTTACTCATTTATCTCCGCCTCCTTTCCGTTATTTAACCAATCTAAGCAAGAACGAAAATCGCCAAAGCAGCTGGCTTTCCTCAGCGCAATGCTCTGCCCAGATAATCATATATTCTATGTTTTTTACTGCATTCTCGTCTATACACTGTTTCAGTACACCATAATTTTGACGCACAAGCATGTCATTGAAAACACCACTATCTAACTGCTTTTCAATTTGGTCTTTGGCAATGCCTTTCCAAATCTCATCGTTATATTCGCAAGCTTTCAGCGCAATAGATGCAGTATTCTTCAGTGCAAGAAATTCATCCGCTTTTATATCATTCAGATTCGACAAAATGATGTAGGTAAGAATCTGATAGAAGCCGTAGAACAAACCGACTCGTTCCAGAACATCCAGCCCTGACTCAAAATCCCATAAAAGGCCGCTAACCCAAGTAAGTCCGCCGACTATAACGGAAATCTCAAGAAACATCAAAAATATCTGCCAGATTGTTTTAGACCGAATATGTATCCGTTTTATTTGGCTCATTGAAATAACTCCTGTAAATTGGTTGCAATTTTGCTTTCTAAGCCATGCGCTTCTTCGTTCAGTTTGGAGAGAGCCGTGTAATACGCCATCATTCGCTGTTTGAACTCGTCCTGTGTTAAGCCGTCATCCTCGATCACAACACCGACATAACGACCAGGATTCAGAGAGAAGTCCTGATCACCGATGCTGTCATCCTCATAGCCAACAAAATTTCCTTTGTCATCATAAATCTTGCCGATTGTTGCTACCTTACACAGACCGACAATATCTCTGTATTTTCCTTCGGGGAATCGTTCTGTCAGCCAGTCAATATTGGACTGCCAGTAGCTCTTAGGCATAATATCTTCATCATCAGAAACTTCCGGAGCCTCATCTAATTTCGTGCGGTAATCAGCCAACAGAGCTTCAAAGTCCTCGGTCTTGCCCTCATACAGTCTGGTGATGATGCCGAGGTTTCGAATCTGCTCATCGGAGAATTTACGATGCGCACGGTCGATCTGAGTAAAAATATTTCTGGCATCAATAAACAGGATTTCATCCTTCTTCACTTTCGCTTTATCAAAGAACCACAAGGTGGCAGATAGCGTAACAGAGGTAAACATATTAGACGGCAGAGTCACCATTTGGCTGATAATGCCGCTTTCAATCAGCTTTACACGAATATCCTTTTCGCTGTTACCTGCGTCAGATGCGGAGTTCGCCATAACCAGTGCAGCTCGACCATTATCATTCAGCGCAGTTGCAAACTGATTGATCCAAAGATAGTTGCCGTTAGGAACGGTTTCCTTGGCATCTTTCTTCTTATTCTTGGTTTTGTTCTGAGGTACACCGTATGTGTTAAAACGGGGCTGATCTTTTACCTGATCCAGTTCTACGCCATCTACATTGAACGGAGGATTTGCCATAACATAGTCGAAATTGCCGAAGCTATCGTATGGGTCACGGTAATAGGAGTTTGCGTGGGTAATGGTGCCACGGACATTGTTCAGGACAAGGTTCATCTTTGCCAGTCGAACAGTTGCACCGGTCTTTTCCACACCATAAGCACGCAGGTTCATCTGCTTGCCCTGAGCTTTGTGCTTTTCGATATAATGGGCGGTCTGAACGAACATACCACCACTGCCACAGGCAGGGTCAAAAATCTTGCCCTCGGTAGGAGCAAGAACTTCAACCATGTAACGAACAACAGATGCAGGGGTGAAGAATTCACCGCCACCCTGACCTTCAGCCAGCGCAAATTCACCCAGAAAGTATTCATAAATCTCACCGAAGATGTCCAGTTCCACATCCGCAGGAATGTCCTTGAAGTTCTTTAAGAGCTTAGCCAATACGAGCGGGTCATCTTCGCTGTTAACGCTATAATAAATATCTTTCGGAAGTGTATCTTCCAATTCAGCGGTGTATTTTTCAACCGCTTCCATAGCTTCCTTAACCTTTTTAGCAAGATCTTCGCTTTCAGGCAGATTCAGCAGCCAATCATATCGGGCTTCTTCAGGTAGATAAAAACCGCATTTTTCGATAGCGATTTCGTGAATAGGGCGTTCCATACGAGTACCCTTGATAGTATCAAATTCTGCCTTGATCTCAGGTTCGAACTTGCTATATTTTACATCTGCAAATCGCAGGAAAATCAGGCCAAGAATAGGCTCGGCATATTCGGTGGACTTCAAGCCGGAATTGGCACGCAGCTGATCGGCAGTCGTCCACAATGTATCTTTTAAGTTTTTCAACTGTTTATTCGTCATTTGTATTCTCCTCCGGCACATATTGCATTAAATCGCCATAATCACATTTCAATACATCGCAAATCCTGCCAAGGATCGCAAGATTGACTGGTTCGTCTCTGCGAAGTTTCGTCATTGTATTTGGAGCAATATCTGCCGCTTTTCGCAAATCTGCTTTACTCATTTTTTTGTCGACAAGCAGTTTCCACATTCGGTTATATGAAATAGCCATGCTCCTACCTCCTGTTTCTTCTTTTTTCACGCTTACTGTGTATAATAATAGCAAAGTTTGTCGCAATTTTCAAGATACATTCGCAACTATATGCGACACTCGACTTCTTTTTAGGATTTTCGATGTTAATGGTCATTTCGCTTCGATTCCATTCCGGATAGGATAGGAAAGGATCTGTATCACTATAGTCAGTATTATTTATATCAGTATTATTACATTGTGCTTTTGACAACTCTTGAATTGTCAAAAGCACAATTCAAGAACTTTCCAAAAGACAATTCAGTAATTGTCTTTCCACAACAAAAGCCACCCGAAGGATTTCTCCCACGGGTGGCATCAAATAGTTTATCGTTTTTATTCTTCCATGACTTCTAACATTATCCTGGCTCCCAGTTTGAAGCTATTTTGGAATATCAGGCACTCCGTGATGGTTTGATGTTCTCGGACACAATCCGTGTATTTCTCGAACAATGCTTTCTGTTCGTCCGTCATAACTGCTCGGAGTTTTTCTTCATTCCGGCAAATCAGTTCCTGCAATTTCTTATACTCTTTACAGGAAGAAGTATCGTAGTCGATAGGCTCAATATTTCCGTACCAAAATTCTTCAAGGATTTTCATATGATGTCCTCCTCATATACCAGTTCCCGGAGGACGATTTCTTCTGACTGTGCTTTCAAGCTATTCATGTGCGACACCCATGCAAGTTGCTGTGTTACCTTGTCTGGAGCTGGATTCTTCGCCAGCAATTCCTCCATCAGCAACTCCATTCGATTCTCACAGGTCTGCTGTACTTCCCACAGATGCGGAAACAGTGTTTCGCTCAAGATCATATCGTTAAAAAGCATCGGTTTATTCCGCTCCAAGAAGATTCTACGCATCCTGCCATATTTTCCAAGTGTCTGTATTCCCGTATGCTCCAATCTGATGTCAGGGATATAGTAATCACCGCATTGGGTGTAAGTTAAGTTCTGAGCCATAATCGCACCTCCAATCAATCTGCTGCTTTCACTTAGATTGTACTGGATGGAACAGGAAAATGGAAGTTTGTCGCATACGCAAATGAGCGATACCTGGTCATTCAAACCAAGTATCGCTCATTCTGTTTTTTGCTAACCTCGACTGCCAGATGCCATAATCATAGATAATATGTTGTATCCTGTTTTATGGGCACCCAGCATTAAGGAGCGGCTTTTTGTTTATTTTTCTTTTCCAATCGTCACGGTGCTCTATCCCCTGTGGCGAATGAGCCTTTGGACGGTGAATGTGCCGTCGTTTTTGATATTTATAAGCTGGCCGCCCCTGAAAGGCACGACATAGATATTATGGTCGCACGATAGACCGTAGCTGAGCCTTATCCCGTGATATTCGGCGGAATAGTTGTTCATATGGTCGTGACCCGCGAAGCACGCGGCGGGAGCGTCAGCGTGTAATGATGGAATCCCTTTCAGCGCCAACAGAAATATATTTTATCTGCACGCCGATCCGCGCTTCTATGAAGTCGATATATTTTTTCGCCGCTTCGGGCAGTTCATCGAACGAGCGGCAGTCGGAGATATCCTCTTTCCAGCCGTCAAAATACTCATAGACGGGCTTTGCGTTATTGAGCGCGCTGCCGGTCGGGAAAGTATCGACGCGCTTTCCGTCTATTTCATATGCAACGCAGACGGGGATTTTATCGAAATAAGAGAGAATGTCAAGCTTTGTCAGCGCGATTGCGGTCGCGCCCTGGACACGCGCTCCGTAGCGCGAGGCCACAACATCAAAGCCGCCGACTCTTCTCGGTCTGCCGGTAGCCGCGCCATATTCGTTGCCCGCCCGGCGAAGGATTTCGCCCTCTTCACCGAACAGTTCGCACACGAACGGACCCTCGCCAACGCAGGTCGAGTAGGCTTTCATAACGCCTATGCTCTCGCCAAGATGTAACTGCGGAATACCCGCGCCGATAGTCGAAAATGCGGCGATGCTGTTTGACGACGAGGTATACGGATAAATGCCGTAATCAATATCCCTGAGTGCGCCGAGCTGAGCTTCAAAGAGTATCTTTTTGCCCTCGTCAGCCGCTTTGCTCAGATATTCCGACGTGTCGCAGATATACGGGAGCAGCGGCTTGCCGTAGGTGCGAAGCCAGGTGAGCATTTTTTCGGCGTCGATAGGCTCGTGGTGATATCCACCCTCGATGAGCAGGTTTTTCCACTCGACGATATCCCTGAGATGATCGGCGACGCCGTCTATATCGCGCAGATCGCCCATACGAATGGTCTTTTTCATATATTTGTCCGCATAGACGGGCGCGATTCCGCGGCGGGTCGAGCCGAATTTTTTATCGGAGAGTCTGTCCTCTTCAAGGCAGTCCTGTATCCTGTGATATGGCATGCAGATAGTTGCGCGGTCGCTGATTTTCAAGTTTTCCGGGGATATCTCTATCCCCTTTTCGCGCAGCCTGCCGATCTCGCCGACGAGGTGCTCGATGTCAATAACCATTCCCGTGCCCATGACGTTCACTGTGCCGTCGCGCAGAATGCCGGACGGGAGCAGATTGAGAATAAACGTACCCTTTTCGTTGACGACGGTGTGACCCGCATTGTTTCCGCCCTGATAGCGCGAAACTATATCAAAATCCTGCGAAAGATAATCGACGATGCGTCCCTTGCCCTCGTCGCCCCAGTTGACACCGACTATCGCTGATAACATAATGATTGCTCCTTCTTTTGTTTGACTTGCCGCCATGCGGCGTGATTTCAGTTTTCTCTGTGTTTTGCGCCGTTTTCCGCGCTGAGAATAAGCTCTTCCTCTTCGCGGATGAACATCATGCCGAAGCTTATCAAAAGCAGTCCGCAGGATATCCAGATCGACTTCTCACCGAGTCTCCCGGTAACAAAGCTGCCGACACCCGCGCCGACGGCAAAGACCAATATGACCGCGAAATATGTAAGCGCCTTTTTGAGTATCGCCTTATCCTTTGTGCGAAAATAGGCGCAGAGAGCCTCAGTGCCGCTTCGCATATTGCCGATGCACATCGTACTGGCATAGGCATGGCCGCGCACCTTATGGAATGTCTGCACCTGAAGCGCGCAGACGAACGAGACGAGCGCATTCGCGAGCGGATCGAGCTTCTGCGGCATGAATCCGACCGCAAACAGCAGAACTATCTCATCGATAAGAATCAGCTGTCGCCAGTGGATTTTCTCGCAGTTTTTGAACCGCATATGCACCACTTCCGCTATCGCGATGCCGATGATAAACGACACAACGGGGATGAGATATTTGATGACCCTGCTTCTGTCCGCGTCGACAAGGGCCGTGCTCATGAGCACGATGTTTCCCGTCTGCGCATTTGCAAAGACCGAGCCGCGGCAGCAATAAGTATAGGCATCCTGAAATCCGCCGGAGAGTATTATGAACACCGCCGCGCGGAATTTGTCAGACATCTGTCCGTGAAATCCGTTTTTGAGTTTCATGCAGACACACGACCCTTGGATTTATCGGAAGTCAGCCTGTCTATGCTGACAAGCTTCGTGCAGAGTGCGAGCACGCGCACCGCGAGAGTTATCTCTTCGACCGTTGCAAACGACGGGGCGAGCCTTATATTTTTATCCTCCGGGTCGAGTCCGTGCGGATAAGTTGCCCCGGCGGGAGTGAACGTAACGCCGCAGTCGCCGCACATCTTCACGACCTTTCCGGCGCAGCCCGGCATGGTGTCAAACGAGAGGAAATATCCGCCCTTGGGTGTTGTCCACTCTGCGATGCCCAAGCCGCCCAGTTCTTCGTCCAGCACTTTATATACCGAATCGAACTTCGGCTTCAAAATGGCGGCGTGCTTTTTCATATGTGCTTTAAGTCCGGCGCTGTTTTTGAAATATCTCGCGTGCATCAGCTGGTTCATCTTATCCGGTCCGATGGTCGCGAATTTCAAAAAGCTCTTTATATCTATCAGATTGGCCGGACTCGCCGCGACAGCCGCAACGCCCGCGCCCGGGAAGGTTATCTTGCTCGTGGAGCAAAACTCATAGACCATATCGGCGCTGCCGGCTTTTTCGCATTCCTCGATTATATCCGGTATCTGCGCATTGTCGCCGTCAAAGGCGTGGACGCAGTAGGCATTGTCCCAGAAGATACGGAAATCCTCCGCCGCCGGCTTCAATGCAGCGAAGCGTCTGACCGTCTCGTCGCTGAACACGATTCCCGTTGGGTTCTGGTATTTCGGCACGCACCAGATACCTTTCACCTTTTCGTCCTTTATCAATTTTTCGACCTCGTCCATATCGGGACCCGTCGGCAGCATCGGCACGGGGACAAGCTCGAAGCCGAAATGCTCGGTTATTGCAAAATGGCGGTCATATCCGGGGACGGGACAGAGGAACTTGCGCCCTTCAACCTCCTGCCAGGGCTTCGCGCCGCAGATTCCGTCGGTCATGCCGTGGCTGACTATCTGATACATCATAGTAAGGCTGCTGTTCCCGCCGACAAGCGTATGCGACGAGTGCGTGCCCATCATATGCGCGAGCAGGCGCTTTGCCTCCGGGATTCCGTCAAGTCCGCCGTAGTTGCGGCAATCCTGCCCGCTCTCGGAGTCGAGGATGCTGCGGCTGTCGATAACATCGAGCATACCGAGCGACAAATCCAGCTGCTCCGCCGACGGCTTTCCGCGCGACAGATCAAGCGTCACGCCGTTTTTCAAAAGTTTTTGGAGCTCTTTCGCAGCTTTCTCTTTTTCTGCTGCCAGCTCTTCGCTGCTTGCTTTCAGATAATTCAAAGTAATTCTTCTTTCCGGGCTTTACTTTTTTTGACGAGTGTATTATAATCCAGTTGCAGATATGTGTAAAATCTATAATACATATATCAACGATATCTAAAACATATATCAGCGGAGGCTTATCATGAACATAAACTACGACTACTACCGCATCTTTTACTTCGTTGCAAAATACGGCAACATCTCACAGGCCGCGAAGCTGCTTTTGAACAACCAGCCCAATCTGACAAGGACGATAAAGAACCTCGAAAGCGAGCTCGGCTGCCCCCTGTTTTCGCGCACAAACCGCGGCATGCGCCTGACGCCGGAGGGTCAGAAGCTGTATGAGCACATCAAGGTCGCCATCGAGCACATCGAGGCGGGCGAAGAAGAGATAACCGAGAGCAAGAATTTGCAGACGGGTATGGTTTTCGTCGCGGCGAGCGAGGTCGCCCTGCGCTGCCTGCTTCTGCCAGTGCTCAAAAAATTTCGCATGCTCTATCCCGGGGTTCGCATACGCATCAGCAACCACTCGACCCCGCAGGCAATAGCCGCGCTCAAGGACGGAACGGCGGATATCGCAATCGTCACGACTCCGACCGTCCGCTCCGCCTCGCTGAGTGAAACCCCGCTTCGCTC